>Ga0187769_10000213_pt1 | contig 31767 bp, 29 predicted proteins | sample 0116_SJ02_MP02_1_FD_133140 | JGI IMG/M metagenome (GOLD analysis project Ga0187769, IMG submission 133140) | Tropical peat soil microbial communities from peatlands in Department of Meta, Colombia - 0116_SJ02_MP02_10_MG | ecosystem: Environmental > Terrestrial > Soil > Wetlands > Peat | place...
CCATCGTTTCAAGACGAGCGAAAAGGCTGCTCGAAGCGTTGCCCGGTCGCGCCCAGGGGGGTGGTCCCTTTTTACCCTTCGTATCCGCATACCCGACACAGTTTTGACTCTCTCACGCTAAGGTTTTAAACTAGCGCGCGTGGGCTCCTTTTCCCGCGGCTACGGTTATCGGTTTCAGTGGCGCGGTCTGGTTCCTCCCGCGATTAAAACTCTGCTGATCGCCTGTGCAGCGGTATTCGCGGTCCAGACGCTCCTCGGTGCTTTCAGCCCTTCCGCAGAAGCCCTCTTTCGCAGCTACCTAGGCCTGTTCCCTTACGCTGTCATTCACGGCTACGTCTGGCAGCTCGGTACGTACATTTTTCTCCATGCCGGACTCTGGCACCTGCTCATCAATCTGCTCGTTCTTTGGATGTTTGGTAAAGACCTGGAACTGACTTGGGGATCGCGTCGATTCTATTTCTACTTTTTTCTGTGTGGGATTGGCGCGGGCGCCATCAACGTAGCTGTGAAAGCCTTGCTAGTCAGCTTCGGAATCGGATCATTCAACGTAGGCCCGACGATCGGTGCATCCGGCGCGATTTTCGGCATTCTGCTGGCGATGGCGATTCTGTTCCCGCACCAACAAGTGTGGCTAATTCCGTTTCCCGTGTCGCTGCCGATGCGCGTGTACGTCATCATTATGGGCGCGATCGAGTTTTATTTCACGCTGGCAGCGCCCGGCGATGGCGTTAGCCACGTTTGTCATCTAGGCGGGATGCTGGTCGGATACCTTTATCTACGACGTGGCTCATTTCTTTACAACTCGCGGAACTTTCTTTCGGACTGGAAGCGTCGTCGGCTGCGCAAGAAGTTCGAGGTCTATGTCCGCGAACACCGGGACAAGCCTCCTTCCCGGCCTGACACGTGGATCAATTAGAGTACGGGTCCGCGTGAAGAGCGACCTTCTCCTTCTGTCTTACTTGGATACCGAGAAGCTGGTGACAATGGCATAGAGGAAGCTGACACCCTTACGAAACGAATCGATGGGTATACGCTCGTTATCCGCGTGCATGCGGAGCTCATCGTCTTCCGTCAGGGGGAACGGCAATAGACCGTAGGCCTGCACGCTTCGCAAGCGCAAAAACATTGAATCGGTCGCTCCCGTGGACATGAACGGCAGGACCGGCGCGCTGGGAAATTCCTGGCCGGCCACGCGCTTGATCACGTCGTAGAGATCCGACGTCAGGGAGGAGGAAGGTGCCGACTCGCCCCCGTTCGGCTCGACTTCAAACCGAATCTGCGGATCATTCACCTGCTGCGTGAGTTTGGCCAGCAGCGGATCAATCATGTTGCCGGGTAGCAAGCGAATGTTCAGCACGCCCCTCGCCTCTGAGGGCACTACGTTCGGCCGAATTCCGGCTCCCAGCATCGTCGGTGCGATGGTGTCGCGAAGCATCGAATTCCATATCGGATTGGCGCTCGAAACCCACCGCGCCGCGTGTTCGCCGCGGTCCGGTGTATCGAGGGCGCGGATCCATTTCGCCGTTTCTTCATCTTGGGTCGGCGCCAGGCCCTCAAAGTAGGCCCGCGTCACGGTGTTGAACTGAACGGGCGTTTCGTAGGTTCCGATTTTTGCAATGGCAGCCGCTAGGTGGACGACCGCATTGTCAGGGCGAGGCACCGAACCGTGGCCAGATGTGCCCTTTGCGATCACGTCCACGTTGACCATGACCTTTTCGCTCGCTTGCACCCCGATATATGCAATCTTTCCGTCTTTCGCGGACACTCGCCCGCCTTCGTTGATCGCGAATCCGGCGGCGATCTTGTCCCAATGCTTTTCGACCGCAAACCGCATTCCTTCGGCTCCGCCCGCTTCTTCATCGCCTTCGGCGAGCAGAATAACGTCACGACTAAGCGACACACCGGAACGCTTCAAAGCCACCAGGACCGCGACGTTTGCGATTGTCATCGCCTTGTCGTCGATCGCACCCCGGCCGTAGAGATAGCCGCCGTCGATGACCGCGCCGAACGGATCCACTTTCCACTTCGTTTTATCCACGCCGACCACGTCGAGGTGGCCCATCAGCAGCAGCGCGCGTGAAGGGTCGGGCATCGCACTGGACGAAAGGCGCGCCACAAGAAAGCCACGTCCGGGCGTGCTTTCGAAGATTTCGGAAGGGATTCCCTCGCGCTCGAGGATTGCCGCCAGGTATTTGGCGGCTACGATTTCATTGCCAGGAGGATTGGATGTATTGATACGGATCAGGCCTTGGAGCCAGCCGACCGCGTCACTCGCAATCTGCGAAATGTCTGTCGAGGACGACGCGGGAACCTGGGTCGTGGATCTCAGAGCGCTCTGAGCGAGCAAAGAGGGTACGACCGTCAACATGCACAGAGCGATTTGTGGCAGTAGCCGCACGATACGACGCACCATTCCTCAGCCCCCTCACAAACCCATGAAAGCGAATGACCGAACGAATACAATCGATACTATCATGTGGGTGTAGGGCCGGCGGGACGCGTCCGAGGAGGCGTTTTCTCAATTGCAATGAACCATCCAGAGCCGCCTGCTCGGCATCCAACTCGAGCGGGAGAGATCATGCAATCGAAATCCTGGTTTCGCACCCTTCTGATGGCGGCTCTAGTCGCCGTCTTGGTTTCGGGTGCGGCCCGAAACGCCCTCGCTCAGCAAGAGGGCCCGCAGGCACCGGCCTCCGAGCAACCAGAGCCGACCAAACCGCCTTCGGGTGGACCCGGGCAGCAACCACCCCCGCCGCAACCGCCACCTCCGCAGGTGTCCATTTCCGTACAGTCGAATTTGGTGAATGTGGACGCCGTCGTCACGGATCAGGACGGAAACCTCGTGACCGGGTTGAAGCGGGAAAATTTCCGCATTCTCGATGAGGGCCAGCCGCAGCAGGTCACGAATTTCTCCCCGAGCGATGCTCCCATCACGGTTGTGATTCTGCTCGAGTACAGCGGTATCTACTACGGCTATTTCGGGGCCAAGGGCGCGTATTGGGCCGATGGATTTCTAAACGACTTGAAGCCCCAGGATTGGGTTGCGCTCAAGACGTTTGATCTTCACACGACGCTGCAAAACGATTTCACGCAGGACAAGCAAGCCATCGATCAATCCCTCCGCACGCTCGGGTTTCCGACCTTTCATGAGGCTGTCTTGTTCGACGCGGTGCTAGAGACGCTCAACCAGCTCCGTGACGTCAAGGGAAAGAAATCGATCCTGATTCTCGCCACAGGTTTCGACACCTTCAGCAAGCACAATCTCGACCAGACACTCAACCGGTTGAAGGAAACCGACGTGACCATCTTCTCGATCGGTATGGCCGAAGAGATCGATCTCTATTCGCCGAGAGGAGGAGGTGTGGGCTACCTTCAGGCGAAGAACCAGCTCGAAACCTTCTCGCGGTTGACCGGCGGCTATGCCTTCTTTCCGCGCTTTGAAGGGGAAATGCCGGACCTTTTCAATACAGTCGCGCAGTACCTCCGCAGCCAGTACACGCTCGGCTTTTTCCCGTCCACGGCACAAGACGGCAGATATCACAGGCTAACCGTGGAAGTGGTCGACGAGCAAGGAAACCCTCTGCAGTTGACCAACAAAAAGGGCAAGATGAAAAAGGCGGTCGTAACGGCGCGGGCGGGATACGTTGCGCCGCGGCCCCCCGTGGGCGATTAGTGGTGGTTGCGCCGCTTGGCGAATTCGGCGAGCAGGACCTCTGACAACCGTGTCTCGTCGTGCCGCACGACACCGTCTTGGCGCAGGAAATCCCCGGTGACGTAGGGGAGGCCCATACGGGCCAGTCGGTCGAGGGAGGGATCGACCGGCTCGGCTCCCTGTGCGCGGTAGCGACGCAGCAGTTGCGGCGATACGGCACTTCGATTGATTACCGCCCAATCAAACAGATTTCGGCGCGTGTGCTCGTTAATGGCGCACACATGATCGGCCACCGCGTAGTGCGCTGTCTCACCGGGTTGGGTCATCAAGTTCGCGATGTAGACGCAGGTGGCTTTGGATTGGGCGATCACCTCCGCAACTTCCTCAACCAGAAGGTTCGGCAGGATGCTTGTGTACAACGAGCCAGGACCGACCAGGATCAGATGGGCTTCGCGCAGTGCCCTAAGCACTTCGGGCAACGGCCGGACGCGCCGTGGCACCAACCGCACCCGCACGATCCGTTTGCGCGAGCGCGAAATATTCGTCTCGCCCGCCACGACCGTGCCGTCCTCGAGCGTTGCCTCAAGTGTGACGTTCTCTACCGTCGATGGAAAAATTCGCCCGCGAATAGCGAGCACCTTCGCAGATACCTCGACCGCCTTGGGGAAATCTCCCGTGCTGTTTGTGAGGGCGGTGAGGAAGAGATTGCCAAAACTGTGTCCGCCCAGTCCTCGGCCGGCTGGAAATCGGTACTGAAACAGTTGCCCGAGCAGATGCTCGTCTTGCGACAGAGCCACCAGGCAATTGCGAATATCACCCGGTGGCAGAACCTTGTATTCCCGCCGCAGACGCCCGGAGCTACCACCGTCGTCGGTGACGGTCACGACGGCAGTGAGATCGGAAATCGTCAGCTCCCCGCCGCGCCTGCCACCCTCGGCCAAGTGGGCCTTCAGTCCACGCAGCATGGTCGAAAGGCCTGTGCCTCCGCCGAGTGCAACAACGCGGACGGATGGCGACCGCCGTTCGATGTGGGTCTTCATCAAAAAGGAATTAGGTCGAGCTATCTCGCTCCGGATAGAGCAATTCCGTGAAGCGCGGATCCTCTTGCAGGAAAGCAAAATCCTCGTCGTTGCGAGCGTGGTAACGGTTTTCAGGGCGCAATTGAATAGCGATCTTAAGGTTCTCCATGGCCGAGTCCGCTTCGCCGGTTAAGCAATCGAGCGCTGCCATGGCGTACACAACGTGATCGGCTTTTGGCGCAGCCTTGCGCGCGCGATCCAGATGCTCGCGCGCTTCATCCCAGCGCCCCAAATTCATAAGTGCCACGCCCTGCGTATAGTGATCTTCTGCCGTCTTCGCCGTGGGAGCGGGAAGACGCGAAATCCTTTGTACGCAGATGCGTAGGTGAACGCTCGCGCGATCCGCCAGCTCCTTGCTGGGCCCTTCGAGGACTCGCTCCAGCGCTTGCTGAGCGCGATTGAACTTTTGCTGGTGGAAAAGGCTGAGGGCCTCCTCGTAAAGCTTCAGCTGCTGCTGCCGGGCGGGCGCATCCGGATCAGGAGGCGCGTGTTTGGCCCTCGCTTCTGATCCTAAACCACTCTTGCTAAAAGACTTATGAGCCTTTGACGCAGAACTGCCGCTGCGAACCGAGCGATGTTTCACAGGTTGACTCCGCGGGATCGGTAAGTGTGAAGATAACAAAATCGGATTCGAGCGTCAATCGGGGGTTCAGAGGCGAAACTCCGACGGCATCGACAGTTCCATCAGCAAAAAATGCGGTGTGATCGCCCGACGGTGGCCGATCAGACGACACCACCGACTGGACCCGAATCCAGGAATCTTGATCACTGACAGTAGCAGGAGAAAGAGGGTCAGCGCTTTCGACGCTTACCGCCCCTCTTTTTGCTGGCTTTTTTGGCTTTCTTCTTTGGCTTGCTCTTGGCTTTCTTGCGCTTCGGGCGTGCCTTGGCAGCCTTCTTGGCCTTGCGAGCGGGTGCACGCTTGGCAGGAGCGGGTGCCGCGGGCTCTGCAAGAGATTCTTCTTCCGGTTCTTCCTCGACGATGATCTCTTCTACTTCAATCACTTCTTGCGGCTGTTCGTCCTCCTGCCCTTCCTCTTCCTCATCGTCGAACTGGGGCAGTTCGTCGTCATCATCGCCGTTCATTTTGGAATAGAACATTCGATCCTCCGCTCAGTCCGGGCCTTAGCTTATCGGAAGGCTGACGCCTCGCCCGCTTATAAACGGAGCTCGGACCATTGTCAAGGCGCAATGGACGGAAAATCGATCCGATTTGAGCGGCAGCGACGATTCGGTTGCAACAGTTTCGAGAGTGCAGCTATCACGAAGAAAGGAAATGGGTTATATCGCGAGAAGCCTAACGCCTAACGCTGGATCTTCAGCACGTCCCCTGCTTGCAGTGGTCTATCGGAGAGAAAGGTATTTGCTTCACGGATGGCGGAGACCGTGGTCTGGTTTTCCCGGGCAATCGAGTAAATTGTTTCGCCGGCCTTGACGTGATACTCAACCGCTTTGGGTTCGGCCGAGTTCCGCGAGGAAACGTTGTGGAGTCCGTTTGTATCCGCAGAACTCTGGGCCGATTTCGGCTTGTGAGGCGCCGCCCCGGCCGACTCGCCACTGCCTGCATAGATCCGCAAGCGAGCGCCGCGCGGGGCGTGATCGCCGGAGATTCCATTCCAGCGCTTCAGCTGTGCCACGGTCACGTCGAAGCGGTCGGCGATCCCAGCCAACGTGTCACCGCGCTGCACGCGGTAACGCACAAGATGTACGGTCGGCGGCGGCGTTGTCGGCACGTTCAGAAGGAAGCCCTGCGGCAGCGTGGCCCGCGGCTCCAGATGGTTCGCCGCTTCGATCGCCGGCACCGTCACGCTATAGCGCCGCGCGATATCGGCCAAGGTTTCGCCTGCTTCCGTGGAGTGCAACCGCCAACTCGTCCACTTGTCGGTGGGAACCTGCTGAATATTTTCCTCGAAGGCCTTGGCAGTGCCCGCGGGTAGTTTCAATTGAAATCCCGGCAGGCTCGGCGTGACATTGCGCAACAATTCGGGATTGAGTTCGTGGAGATCGTCGATGTCCATGTTCGCCGCATCGGCTACTAAACGAAGAGCGATCGGATGATCCAGACGGATCGCTTCAACCTCGGGTGGCTTCTGAGCGTCTACCTGGACTCCATAGAGCGAAGGTGCCTTGGCAACCAGAGCGAGAGCGATAATGATGGGCACGTAGTTTTGCGTCTGTTTTGGTAGCACGCGGCGCTTTTGCAATTCCCAGAAATCTGCGTAGCCGGTCCGCTCAATCGCCTTCGTCACCGTGATCGGACCCGAATTGTATGCCGCCATCACGAGATACCAATCTCCGAACAGGGCGTAGAGGTCGCGCAAGTGTCGCGCCGCGGCGCGGGTGGCCTTTTCGGGATCACTGCGATCATCGACGTAATAGCTGCGCTCTAAGTCGTATTCTTCGCCCCGAAACGGCATGAATTGCCAGATGCCTCGAGCCCCGGCCCGGGACACGGCATCCGGCTGGAAAGCACTTTCGGCCTGCGCCAGATAGATCAAATCCTGCGGGACGCCCTCTTCTTTAAGCACGCGTCGGATCATGTCACCGTAGCGTCCGGAGCGATCCAGGCCGCGGCTGACAATGGCACGTCCGCGCGTCGTCGTGAAAAAGCTCAGATATTGCAGCACGGACTCGTTCACTGTGAGCGGCAAATCGTGAGGTACAACGATCAATTCCTGCTCGGCCTTCAGGGCCAAGCGTGGGTCGCCCGCCGGCAAAGTCAAATCGGCGATCTCATCGATCGGCGCAGGCTGCGCAGGCGTTTCCGATTCCACGTCCATCTCGGCCGCGGAGTTCTCCGAAGCATTCCATTGCTCGGAGGGAACGGCATCGCCAATTTCATCAAACAGTTTTGCCAGGCGCGGGTCGGAGTCTTTCTGAAAGCCGCTCTTCAGGATCAGGTCAACCGCGTGATCGAAATCAGTCTGGGCAACATCTAGTTTCTTCGCCTCGAGCGCCTGCTGTCCGGCAGTAAAGCTGGCCTGGACTTGCTCTACCAGAACATCGATGGCAGGACGGGGATAGTACAGTTCCCAAGCCGGATCAAAAGGCTTCTGGGAAAGAGGAAGTGGCTCGCGCGCGTAGCTGGCGGCAGGAGCGGGAGCGGGAGGTTGGACCCGCACCTGTTTGGTTGCGGTCTCCTCGCACCCTACAAAGCAGATCGAGGCGGCTACCAGAAGAGCCGACGTTGTTGCGCTACGCCTCATCTCTTGTGCCTTGGGAGCGCCCGCGGCCAGATGATCAGCCGGCGCCCTCCCTTATCCTCAGTAACTCGACCAACTGTTGCCCGGCTGCGGTCCGAGCTGAGCTGGAATTCTACGGGCGTATCAAGGCCGGGTCAATGGAACTACCCGGGTGGACAGTGTCAAAAACAGGACACCAAGTACTAGTGGTTTCTTCCCTCGCTCTTCGCCTCCGGCAAAGGCGTGGACAGGCTTATACCACCGCTTGGGTCAAAATTGCTAGGCATTCAGAGTGTGGGCGCCCTCGGCGCCCGGGCTAGGCGAGCGCTTGCCGCAAGTCTTCGATGAGGTCTTCTGGGTCTTCCAAGCCGATCGAGACGCGGACGGTTCCCGGCTCGACACTCGCCGCTCGGAGCTCTTCGATGGACATCTTGTAGTGTGAAGTAAAGATGGGCAGAACGACGAGCGATTCCACCCCGCCCAGACTTGCGGCCAGCAGAAACACGCGCACGCGATCGCAAAACCGCCGAGCGGCACTTAAACCGTGCTTCAAATCGAAGGCCATCATCGCCCCGAAATCGCGCATTTGTTGCTTGGCGAGATGGTGGTCGGGATGCCCAGGCAAACCCGGATAATGAACCCGCGCCACCTTTGGATGCTTCACCAAATACTTCGCAACGGCCATGGCGGTCTTCGACTGCCGCTCCATCCTCACGGCCAACGTTTTCATCCCCCGGATCAGCAGGTAGGCCGCTTCGGGGTCCAACGAGCCGCCCATTTGAATCATATTGGCACGCACTTGCCGGATCAGCGTGGCGCTGCCCGCAGCCGCACCTGCGATCACGTCGGAATGCCCGGAAAGGTATTTCGAAGCGCTGTGCAGGGCGATGTGAAAGCCCATGGTAAGCGGTTTCTGCAGCACAGGGCTCGCGAAGGTGTTGTCCACGATGGCAACGAGTCCCCACTCTTGTGCGAAACGGGCAGCCTTTCTGAGGTCCACCAGGCGTAGTGTGGGGTTGGTCGGCGTTTCGACGTAGAGCACCTTCGTCCGCGGGCCCACCAGCTTCTCCACTCCCGCGAGACTGGCATCAACGTGTCGGACCGTAATCGCCAGTTGAGGGAAAATGTCGCGCAGCAGCTTATAACTTCCTCCGTAGAGCTGACGAGTGGCGATCACCTCATCCCCGGCGCGTAACAGTGCGAGGAGGGCTGATGAGATCGCGGCCGACCCGGAAGCTGCCACGACGGCATCCTCAGCCCCCTCGAGCGCCGCAATTTTCCGTTCGGCAACTCTCAGAGTAGGGTTGCCGTAGCGCGTGTAGATGTACGCACCGCTTTTGCCCTCGGCCCAAAGCCTCATCTCTTCGGTGCTGGCAAAGGTGAAGTTCGCCGTGCGGGCAATCTCGGTGCCCACGGGCGTGCCCCGGCGAAACTTTTCCTCGCCCGCGTGGATTGCTAGGGTTGCATCGCCGAGCCGCTGCTGAGATTTCTTACCATTTTTCATGTCGCAACGAGCTTGACCTATCTCGCGGCGAGATCGCAAGGACCAATTTGGCGTCGCACACCGCCTCCCCTTGGGTGTGAAACCGGCGCTCTGTTTAGAGGCTTTTGCGATCATCCGGATAGGCGCGGTGGTCTGACTTCTCTTCGGGTGGCTCGCCGGCGCCCCAATGGAAAATGGAAAGACCGTACGTTCTGTGCCAAGATGCGCTGAGCCACCGACACCGGCTAAAACGGCGGAGGTGGGGTCGGAAAGGGGCCATGGATGAAAAAGTCCGCGGAGACGTTACTCCTGTTGTTGCTGACGATGTTCAGTGTGGTGGGCTGCGGAGTGGGGCCGTGTGCCGGCTATGGCTGTCCGGGCTTCACGTCAGCGGTGGCCCCGCAACAGCCTGCCAAGAACGCTCAAAACCGCAAGGCCTCGGACGAGTCACGAGCTCAGAACGATCGAGCGGTTACGACAACAGCCACATCGGGGCAATAGGGCCTGCCGTAGGGACCGATTCGCCGAACTATGCGGTGGCCGCCTCTTCTTCGGCGTGATGCGGCTTGTGGGCCGCGATCACCTTGTCGGCCAACTCCTGTGGGACGAAATCGTAATGCGAGAATTCCATTGTGTAGCTTCCGCGACCCTGCGTCATCGATGTCAATTCGTTCGCGTAGCTGAGCATTTCCGATAGCGGCACCAGTGCTTTCACGACGACACTCCCCGCGCGCGTTTCGCTTCCACTGATCTTCCCGCGCCGCCCGCTGAGATGACCCATCAAATCACCCGAGTATTGGTCCGGCGCATAGACTTCCACCTGCATGATCGGCTCAAGAAGCGCCGGCCGCGCCTGCTTCATGGCTTCGCGAAACGCAAGCGAGCCGGCAATCTTGAAGGCGATATCGGAGGAATCCACGTCGTGATACTTGCCGTCATAGAGGCTCACGCGAAAATCGACGACCGGGAAACCGGCCAGGTAGCCGCGTTCGGCCGATTCACGAATGCCCTTTTCAACCGACGGAATCCAGTTCTTAGGAATCGCGCCTCCAAAGATGTCGTCGATGAACTCAATTCCTTTCCCGCGCGGCAGCGGCTCCATTTTGATGCGGCAGAGACCGAACTGGCCGTGTCCGCCGGTTTGTTTCTTGTGTTTGCCTTCCGCGTCAGCCTTGCCGCGAATCGTCTCGCGGTAGGGCACTTTCGGAGGCTTCAAGGTCATCTCCACGTGATACCGCTTGCGCAGTTTGGCGACGACCACTTCAATGTGCTGCTGCCCCGCCCCGGCCAGCAGGAATTCTTTCGTCTGTGGATCGCGGCCAAAGCGCAGCGCAAGATCCTCCTCCAAAATCTTGTGGATGGCCACACCGATGCGATCTTCGTCGGCGCGCGTTTTGGGTTCGATGGCAAAGGTGATCGACGGCTCCGGAATGCGGGCCAGAGGATAGTAAATCGGAGCGTTCTTATCGCCGAGCGTGTCACCTGTGAGGGTGTCTTTGAGCTTGGTGATCGCGCCGATATCACCCGCGTGCAAATCGGCGACGGCCGTCGCTGTCTTCCCTTGCATCACCTGGATGTGCTGAAAACGCTCTTGCGAGTTGCGGTTGAAATTCTGCAAGGTTGCGTCGTTTTTCAGCACACCGGACATCACTTTGAAATAGGTAATGCGCCCTGCGAAGGGATCGGCGATGGTCTTGAAAGCAAAGACCGACAGAGGCTCTGAATCTGAGATCGGGCGCTCGACGGTTTCGCCCTTGTGATCGAAAGACTTGTGGCCGACGGCCTTTCCACGAAACGAGGGCGAAGGGAATATCTCGGCAAGGAAATTCAGGATCGCGTCGCTGCCGATATTACGAAGCGCAGAACTCAGCAGCACGGGGAAGATCTTTTTGTCGCGAACCTCCTCGTGCAATCCTTTTTTCAGGTCTTCGATCGGCAGCGTGCCCTTATCGAAGAACTCCTGCATCAGCTCATCCTCCCCCTCGGCGACCATCTCGACCAGTTTCTCGTGGGCAGCCTTGGCCTCGTCGGCAAGGTCGGCGGGAATTTCCTCTACTTTGGCTCGGCCGTCGCCATCCGGTGTGTAGACGAGCGCTTTCATTGAAATCAGGTCGATCACGCCGCGGAAATTCCTCTCGGCGCCGATCGGCAGCTGAATCGGCACTACCCCGCGGCCGAAGACCTGTTCGAGCGAGGCGAGTGCGCGCTCAAAGCTGGCAAGGTCGCGGTCCATCCAGTTCAGGACAAAGGCGCGGGGCTGATCGTATTCGGTGGCGTAGTCCCAGACTTTTTCAGTGACGACCTGTACGCCCGCGGCGGCATCGACGACAATCAGGGCCGCATCGGCTCCGATCAGCGAGGCCTTCGTTTCATTGATGAACGTCGAATAACCCGGTGTGTCGAGTAAATTGATCTTCGTCTTTTCGGGCTGCCCAGGAACTTGCCATTCGGCGTAGGCCAGGCCTGTGCTGATCGTAATCTTTCGGGCGATCTCTTCCTCATCCCAGTCGGTGACGGTGGAGCCTTCGACGACCTTGCCAAGCCGAGGCGTCATCCCCGCGGCAAAAAGCAACGACGACACGAGCTGGGTCTTCCCCGTATCGCCGTGGCCGACAATGCCCACGTTGCGTATCGAATCGGTTGTGTAGGTTTTCATAGATCACCTCGTGCGGAACATCGATTGTTTTGAAATCGGAAATTCGAAACGGAAGGATTCGAGAGAAAGCCACAGAATCCCTCTGCCCGGTCGCACTCGCAACCTGAGGAGAGGAGGCCTGCCCATTTTGTGCTTTCGCTTGAGACCCACATCACGAACCCGCCCCCCGGCGGCTGCGCGCGATGAACGCATGCGCCCTTTGCCCGTGGGGATCGGATCTGGGCGCGAAAGCGGGGATGCTAGCACACGGCCTGACAGAGATTCAACTTTGCCCGCGAAGGCCCACACCAAATAGAGCCCGACCGTTGGAAAGCGTGGAATCGGTTGCAGCCGCTGCGCTTAGCCGTGCGCAGCGAGCCAAGCCTCGGCTTGCTTCACCTGCGGCAGATCGGCGTCCGCATGCGGCCAAGCCGCAAGAAACTCTCGATAGGCCGACGTGGCCGCTCGAACGTCTCCGGCCAGCACGTAAGACTGGGCAATGCCGTACAGAGCGTGGCCGCTCCTGGGACGCTCGCGCAGAGCCGCTTGAAAAGCCTCCCGTGCCTTGTCCCACTGCTTGGCTTTCAGGTAGGCGTAGCCAAGACTTTCCTGCTCGGGGCGGAAGTAGCGAGGCGGTTCGGAATAGCCCAGCTTCCTTTCTTTCTCAGCGGCTTGCTCGAGCAGGTTGATCGCCAGGGTCATGTTTCCGCGAGCCGATTCCAAATTTCCCCGAAGATCGAGTGACATTGTTCCGAGCAGATTCAGAATCTGGGGAAGATTCTCGTTGGGACCCGCCATGGATGGATGATCGGTTTTCTCCGGCTGGCTGGCTTCGAGCCTCCAGAGCTGTGCATCGAGAACCTCGGCCTGCTGGGAAGCTTGTGAAAGATCCCGGGCCGCGAGCGCGGCCATGCCTTTGGCATACATGTTCAAACCATCCGAATAAGCCTTGGCCGGTTGGCTGGCCGAAGCTGGATCCATGCCGAAGCCGACAGGATCTTCTGGGACAGCTTGCCAGTCGCCAAAACGAAAGTGAACGCGCGCGATGCTGGCTCCGGCCCACACGACAAAACTGCCGGAAGTCATCTCTACCGGTGTAGGAATATCGCGGAGCTTTTTCGCCCAGGCCAAACCTTCTTCGTAACGGCCCGATTCGGCGCAGGCGGCGATCAGGTAGGCAAGATTGTGCGCGTAATTCCAATCTTCCTCCGGCTTAATTCCTTCTGCGCTCATATAAGCTTGGTCGACCGCGACGGAATCAAGGAATGACTGACGCGCCTTTTCGTAGTCGCCAACGCGCCAATAGATGTGACCGGGCATGTGGACCATGTGGCCAGAATTCGGAGCGAGACTTTTCAAAATCGCCGCGCTCGAAAGCGCAGCTTCCGGACGCGAGCTGTCCTCCATGACGTGAATCCAATAGTGATTGGCGGCGGCGTTCCGTGGGTGGGCAGCCAGCACATTTTCTAGGATCGCCTGAGCATACAGTTCGCCCTCGCGCGGGTGACCGTCCGGGTCGTAGCCATGCATGAGGGCGAGCGCCAGAAATGCTTTCGCATCCAGATCGTCCGGATAGCGGTCAATCAGCGCTTCCATTTCGTGCTGATAAGCGGCCGGCTCGCCGGGTTTGTCCCAATCTCGCTCATGCTCGGCGGCCCGGATATAGAACTGCTCATGATCGGAGGCCTTGTCCATGAGCGATTGGGCCTTTTCGAGCGCGGCGCGCGTGTCATCTGCGACCGGGCCACGCATTTTGAGCGCTTCAAACTCACCCCAATAGGACATGGCCGCATTTGGGTCCTGTCGTGCGGCTTCCTTAAATGCTCGATAGGCCTCGAAGTCCCAAAAGCAATGCAGCAGCTGAAGACCTTGATTGAAATACGCTTGCGCGGCGTCGGAACGGGTCGTGATTGGAAGGCGGGCGTCGCCAATGCCTTGCATCAGAGGCGGGGGTGGAAGGTCCCGGAATTTGACACTGGGGGAGGAATCGTGATGACTCATGACCGGATTTTGGGCCCTGGCGCTTGAAGAGACCAGCAGGACCACACTGAAAACGAGAATGGATCGCGAACTCATCGTTTTTTACAGCGAGGGCGAGTATAGGTGGTGCGCTTTCTGAGTGCAATTGGCACGATCGGGCGTAGAATACGCGTCGCGTTCGAGCCTTCTTCGGTGAGGTGAGCCAAATGAGTCTTGTGATTTTCGGACAGCCCGGCGACGGCATCATTCAAACAGCGTATGTAGTGAAGGACATTCGGAAGGCGATCGAGGGCTGGGTGAGAGATCTGCATGTTGGTCCCTGGTTTCTCATCGACCGCTTCCGTGGCGAAGACGCAAAGTATCGTGGCGGGCCCTCGCATGCGGAGTCGGCTTTGGCCATGAGTTTTGCAGGACACATGAACATTGAACTGATTCAGCCGCTCAACGACGCGCCCTCGGTCTATCACGACACCATTAGCAAGCGCGGTTACGGCTTCCATCATTGGGGCGTGGCCACGTCAAATTTCGACCGCGACCTGCAGGCCTACCAGCAGCGCGGCTACGAACTGGCGTTTTTCGCGCGCGTTCCGAGCGGAGGACGGGTCGCTTACCTAGAGGCAAACAACGACCTGGCCGGTATGGTCGAATTGATCGAGTTGGGTGCGGCGTTTGATTCTATTTTTGGGCGTTTCTACGCTGCCACGATCGGCTGGGACGGCAAGGACCCCATCCGCTCCTTTCTGTAATCGCTGCCTAGGAAGTCTTGAGTCCCACTCTTTCTACAGTGTGACGGCCATCACCAGACGAGGGTGAGCCGAGTCACGGTAGTTCGCTCGTCGCTCAGCGTAAATAGAGCCAAGTTCATCCTGGACGTGGATTCCGCCCGCGCGGGTCTCCAGGGTGCGTTTCTGGCAAGGAGGAGCGCATGAGTGTGGTGACACATGAAGAGCTGGCGATTCCCGGGACCTACATGTTCGACGGCAAGGCCGCGATGAAGGGTTACCCCCTGAACAAGATGTGCTTCTCGTTCAACGAAGCCAAGAATCGGGAAGAGTTTTTGAAGGACGAGGATGCCTATTGCATCAAATATGGCCTCAACGAGGAGCAGCGCCGAGCCATCCGCGAGCGCAACGTTCTGGGCCTGATTCATGCCGGGGGATGCATTTATTACCTCGCCAAGTTTGCAGGAATTTTTGGCCTCAATGTGCAGGACGTGGGTGCCCAGCAGACGGGCATGACGGTCGAAGCCTTCAAGAAGATGCTGAAAGCTCAAGGAGAGTGACACATGGCGCGCGTGATTGGAGGTCTCACCACATCTCACATTCCCGCTATTGGGAATGCGGTACCCAAGGAAAAAGAGCTCGTCAATGACCCGTACTGGAAACCCTTCTTCGCTGCCTATCCGCCGGCGCGAGCCTGGGTTGAAAAGGTTAAGCCGGACGTTGCCGTGGTGATCTACAACGACCACGGGCTGAACTTCTTTCTGGACAAGATGCCTACCTTCGCGATCGGCGCGGCATTCGAATACAAGAACGCCGATGAAGGCTGGGGCATTCCCACCACGCCTGGCTTTCAGGGCGATCCCGAGCTCTCTTGGCACATCATCGAATCGCTCGTGGCGGAGGAATTCGACATCACCTCATGCCAAGAGATGTTGGTCGATCACGGATTTACGGTGCCAATGTCCTTGTTCTGGCCGAACTACTCCTACGCCGGAGTAAAAACCATTCCCGTAGAGATCAACACCGTGCAGCATCCCCTGCCCTCTCCGCTGCGTTGTTTCAAGCTGGGCCAGGCGATCGGCCGCGCCATCGAATCCTATCCCAAGGACCTAAAGGTGGTGGTAATCGGAACCGGCGGGTTGTCTCACCAGCTGGATGGGGAGCGAGCTGGCTTCATTAACAAGAAGTTCGACATGATGTGTCTGGACAAAATTGTAAATGAGCCCGAAGTGCTGACGCGGTATTCGATTCACGAACTCGTGCGCGAGGCCGGTGCCCAGGGTGCCGAATTCATCTTGTGGCTGGCGATGCGTGGCGTTCTCCACAACAAAGTCACCAAGATTCACAGCAGCTACCACGTGGCGATCTCCAACACGGCCACGGGAATGCTCGTGCTGGAAAACGCGGCCTAGCACGTTCGGCCGGCCTTATTTTCTAAGCCGGCCGAATTCTTTTCTTCCTAGCAGAACTCCCCTCCGGTGTTGTACGACTTGGCCATTCGCGTAGAATACGCTCCCATGACGATCCGCGGGGACCTAGCGTGAAATTCGGCGGAATTCACCTGATGCAGCTCCCGCGGCCCTGGACCCTTGAGTCCGACCGCACCCTGCTGGACGACGCGCTCGCGATTGCGGAGCTATCGGACCAGTGCGGTTTTGACTATGTTTGGGCCACCGAGCATCACTTTCTGGAAGAGTATTCGCACGCTTCGGCGCCCGAGGTGTTTCTGGCAGCGTGCAGCCAGCGAACCAAGAACGTCCGGCTCGCGCACGGAATCATCCAGACACCCCCTTATATCAATCATCCAGCGCGCGTGGCGGAGCGGGTCGCGGTGCTCGATTTGATCAGCCATGGCCGCGCAGAATTCGGTATGGGGTCGGGCGCGACGACAACCGAGTTAGGGGGCTTCTTCGTCCCGCAGGAAGAAAAGAAAGCCATGCAGCTCGAGGGCTTTCGCGTCGCCGTGCGCATGATGGTAGAGGAGCCCTTCACCGGACACGAAGGAAGATACGTGAAAGTGCCGCCGCGCAATGTGATGCCGAAACCCTATCAGAAGCCGCACCCGCCGCTCTGGATGGCCTGCTCGCGGCGCGAGTCGATTCTCGAGGCCGCGCGGCTAGGACTCGGCGCGCTGACGTTTTCCTTTGCCAGTCCGGAGGAGGCGCGGCCGTGGGTGCGCGACTACTACCAGACGATCGAAAACGAGTGTGAGCCACTCGGCTACGCCGTCAATCCTTCCGTCGCCATTGCGGCGCCGTTTCTTTGCGACCACGATCTGGGGCGCGTGGAGGCCGCCGCGGCCGAGCACTATGGCTTTTTCGTGTACGGCCTCGGACATTACAGTTTTTTTGGAGAGCACTGCCCGGGAAAAACCGACATCTGGAACCGCTTCAAGACCGATCTGCGCGATGACCAGGGCACGGAATTTACCGCCAAATCCTGCATTGGCACGCCGGCGATGCTACGCGAACGATTGCGCGAATTCGAAGACGCTGGGATCGATCAGGTCATCGCCGTGCGGCAGGTGGGCAAGCTATCGCTTGACCAGCAGTGTTCCTCGCTCGGACTTTTTGCCAGCGAGGTGCTGCCGGAATTCAAAGAGCGCGAACTCCGGAATGCTCAACACCAGGCCGAGCGCCGCGCGCGAATCGCCGAGAAGGCCATGGCCCGCAAGCCGAAGCCAGCGGAGCGGCCGGTTGATATCGTGATCCCTTCGGCAGGCCACCACTAAGAGTCGCTCAACCGGTCCGCCCACTTCCGTGAACGGACCGGCGTTGCCCATGCCTTACATCCGCCCTTCGTCGCCCGATGGACCGTAGATCGACGGCACGGGCACCTGATTCATCCGCAGATAAACCGATAATTGACCTCGGTGATGAATCACGTGATTTAGGATCATGCTGCGCAACACCTGAATGCGTGGCATCGCAAAAAACGTCTTCCCGCCGTTCAGTAGCGTCCAGGTCTTCTGCAGCTCTTCGTCACTCGCCTTGGCAAGCGCCGCACGGGCTGAAGCGACGTTCTTGTCGAAGACTTCCAGTAATTGCTTGCGTGAAGTCATTACGGTCGGCTGCATCGGCGGCGCGCCCGGGGGCGCAAAATCGAAGGAATCGCCCTGAAACGTCGCGCCCACAAAGCCGGCCATCTCGGCGATATGGCCGGCGAGGCGCCCCATGGTCATCGACGTGTCGTGAGGCTTCCAGTTGGTTTTGTCTTCGGGTACGCGTTCGAGGGTTTTTCGGGTAGTGGCCATCTCGTGCTCAAATTCCGGTAGCAGCGCGTCGCGTATTGCCATCTTATCTTCCTCCCTTGCGAATGGTGGGTTCCCCGTCTGATCTAGGGATGTCAGCAAACCGTAGATGAGATGCCCGGGAGTTGGGTTCAGATTCCTCGGCCCGCGGAGTGAGTCAAGACCTGTGTTTCCCGACGGTCGGACGAAGTTTCGGGATTAGCCTGCGGCCCGGGAAGGGTGTTGGCGCCGCTGCCTGCCGTTCGCTGCCAAGTGTGCACGATGCGGTGAATGACGGTGACATTGGGCCCGATCGCCAAAATCCAAAGCGCAATTTCCATGCGATTGGCAAGCGCCGCTAGGATCATCAGTACGAGCCGCTCGGGGCGCTCCCAGAATCCGATCTCGCTGGTCGCAACCAGCGATTCGGCGCGAGCCTTCGCATAACTGACCATCACCGCGCCCGCCATCGATGCGCCAGCGAGCACGGCATAGAGGAATCGATTTACCTGCGCGTAATAAACCAATAGACCGAGGAACAGGATGAGATCGGAGTAGCGGTCCAGAATGGAGTCCAGAAATCCGCCAAACAGGGACACGCGGTTCTGCCGGCGCGCTACGGGGCCATCCAGCAAATCACAGAGTCCCGCGAGCATCATCATGCCGCCCGCCGCGCGAAAACGTCCCGCTGCAAAAAACATTCCCGCCCAAAGATTTGCAACGAGCGCGCACCAAGTGATGACGTTGGGAGGGATACCTGTGGGAGCCAGTAGGGCGGCCAAACCATCGACTGGCCAAGTGAGGTAGCGTCCAATGGTTCGCGTTAACATACAGCGAGCGTCATCTCGCTAGTCCTCTTCGTAGATCGTGATTAACTTGACGACTTCGTACTCCTTGACGCCGGCCGGAGTCGTCACTTTCACTTCGTCACCCACTCTCTTGCCGAGTAGCGCACGCCCGATCGGTGAGGTCGTCGAGATCAGGCCCTTGGTCGCATCGGCCTCTTCCACCGTGACGAGCTTGTACTCAATGCGGGCGTCTTTCGCAACGTCCAGGACCACAATCTTTGAGCCATAGGCAGCGCGGTCTTTCGGAAGGTTGTTCAGGTTGAGCAACGAGAGATCGGCCATGCGTTTGTGAAGCTGGCCGAGTCGGGCCGCGACGTAACCCTGGCGTTCCTTGGCATACTTGTATTCGGCGTTCTCCGACAGATCGCCGTGGGCACGCGCCACCTTGATCTCTTTCGGGAGCTCGTTGTGCAGCTCACGCTCGAGGGCGGCAATCTCATCCTGGAGCTTCTTCTTGATTTTGAACGCCAAATCAGTCATGGGATTTCGGCGGTCCCCTGAAGCGCTCCGCCGCCTGCGTTGCCCCCCATCAGATTATGATTATAAGGATTTGCCAGGACTGCCGCAAATCCGACGAGCGTTTAGCCCCGAAAGGGCCCCGGTCCCCCCACCCCCCTTCGCTCCGCAAAGGCCTCAGCCTCCTCTTCCTAGGTGTTCCCGGTTTCGCTGTAGAATCAAGCGATGCCGTAGGCGGAGGGGGTGTCGGTGGATCTCGAACTCACCGAAGAACAGCGGCTTTTGCAACAGAGCGTGCGAGAGTTTGCAGAAGCGGAGGTGCGGCCGGTTGCCAAGCAACTGGATGAGACGGGTCGCTTTCCTCGCGAAATTCTGCGCAAGGCCGGTGAGCTGGGCCTGACGGGCATCTCGGTCGGGGAAAGCCACGGCGGCGCGGGCATGGATCACATCTGCTATTGCATTGCGCTCGAGGAGATCGCCCGAGTATGCGCCTCGACCAGCGTGATTCTTTCCGTGCAGAATTCTCTGTACTGCGGCGCACTCGATCATTTCGGAACTGAGGAACAGAAAGGCAAGTTTCTTGTGCCGTTCGCGCGTGGCGAACGAATCGGCTGTTACGCGCTGACCGAACCGCACGCCGGCTCAAACGCCGCGGCGCTCAAGACCAAAGCAGTGCGTCAGGGTGACACCTACGTGGTGAACGGCACGAAGGCATGGATCACGAATGGCGGTGTGGCCGATGCAGGAATCGTTTTCGTCAACACCGAGCCGGAGAAGGCCGAAAAAGGAATCACGGCGCTCGTGATCGAAAAGGGTACCCGCGGTTTTAGCGTCGGGAAGGAGGAGAAAAAGCTCGGCATCCATGCAACCGCTTGCACCGAACTGATCTTCACCGATTGCGAGGTGCCCGCTTCAAACCGCCTAGGAGAGGAGGGCGAAGGTTACAAGATCGCACTGGCGACTCTTGATAGCGGACGCATTGGCATTGCTTCGCAGGCCATCGGGATCGCCCAGGGCGCGTTTGAGGCAGCGCTCGACTACGCCCGCCAGCGACAGGCCTTCGGAGTCTTGATCGCCGAGTTTCAGGCGATTCAATTCATGCTTGCGGACATGGCCACGGAGATCGACGCCGCCAGGCTGCTGGCGCGCCGCGCCGCGTGGAAACAGGATTCAGGCGCGCGCTTTTCGATGGAGGCTTCGATCGCAAAATTGTTCGCGAGCGAGATGGCTACGCGTGTGGCGCACAAAGCGATCCAGATTCACGGCGGCAATGGCTACAGCAGCGAATATCCCGTTGAACGCGCCTATCGCGATGCGCGCATCACGGAGATCTACGAAGGCACCAGCGAGATTCAGCGTCTGGTGATCGCTTCGTGGGTGCTGAAGTCATTCTGAAAACGAGCCTTCCCCAACCGATCGCTTAGCGTTGTTTCGATCCCAGTGCTGGTATTCTGGCTTCATGCTGGAACTTGATTCGGGGCAGCCGATCGATCTGGCGCGCGAAGACGAATTCTTCGCCGCCGTGCCTTCCCGGCCAGGAGTCTTGCTCGTGGAAATAGGCGCCGCGGGCTCGCGGCCTGAGCTTCTACGAACCTCGGATTTGCGGCGTGCAGCGGAACGATTGCTCCGTCCGCCCGAGCCGAATTCCACGCGCCTGAATCTTCGCGCCGTCGCGGTCGAAATCCGCTACCGCGTGACCGGCTCAAAGTTCGAGCAGACGCTTACGCTGTACGAACATGCGAAAAGGCATGCTCCGGACCGCTATCGGGCCCTGCTGCGTTTTCACCCGCCCGCGATGCTCAAAGTGAACCTAAAAAACGACTACCCGCGCTGCTACGTCACCTGCCGGATTCACGCCGACCAAGGATTTTACTTTGGGCCGTTCGCCTCGCGCCGCGCCGCAGATGCCTTCTCGAGGAATTTCCTCGATTTATTCAAAACACGCCGGTGCCAGATCCGGATTCGCCGTGATCCGAGTTTTCCCGGCTGCATCTATTCGGAGATGAAAATGTGTCTGGCCCCGTGCTTTGCGGGTTGCAGCGAACAGGAATATGACGCCGAAATACTCGGAGTCGTCGAGGCATTGGCCACTTCTGGCAGATCTCTAACGAATCGGATCGAGCAGGAGCGGGAGGCGGCCAGCGAAGCGTTCGATTACGAGCGTGCCAGCGTATTGCATAAGCGTCTGGAAAAGGTTTCGGCGCTGCTCAGAGGGCTGCCCGATTTAGCGCGACGAATCGAAGATCTCGATGCGGTGATCCTGCAGCGCGCCGCCCAAGAGAAGACGATCGCCATTTTCCCTTTGCGCGCCGGAGAGCTCCGTGAGCCACTCTTTCTGAGTTTCGGCGAGCTCGAAAGCCAGCCGCGCTCGGTCGAACAGATTCTGCGCCAGGCTCTGGAGCCACTGAGGCCGGTGACCGCAGGCCTAGGGCCGAAGGCGGCCCCCGATCGAGATTCGAACTGGCGAAGCCACTACGGACTCAGCGCCGCGCCGCCGGAGCTCACCGAGCATCTTTCGATCGTCTCGCGCTGGTTTCACTCCCATCCGCGAGAAGGCGAAATTTTATTCCGCCAGGACGACTGGCCGTACCGCCGAATTCTGAGAGCCTGCCGACGCGTACTCGCCCCGCCAAACCCTTCGCCTGCAGGCTCCTGACGCAACTCAGGCAGAATCCAGGGCGGCGTAGCTTTTCGTTAGGTCGTACAATAGAGAATTCATGGCACCGGCAGAAACAACTGAGCCTGCTCGATCCGCGACAGCCTCGAGTCGCTCGCGGTTTCAGGACACGATTCGCTCGCTGCGGCATCGCAATTTTCAGCTTTTCTTCAGCGGTCAATTGATCTCACTGATCGGGACATGGATGCAGAATGTGGCGCAGTCTTGGCTGGTCTACCGCTTGACCGGCTCGTCGCTGCTACTCGGCGTGGTCTCCTTTGCCGGCCAGATTCCTGTTTTTCCCATAGCGCCTTTGGCCGGGATGGTAGCCGATCGACTCAACCGCCGCACGATCGTCATCATCACGCAGACGGCCTCGATGATTCTCGCATTTATCCTGGCGGCTTTGACGCTCACGAAACTCGTGACGGTATGGGAATTGATCGCGCTGGCCGCCCTTTTGGGCGTTGTGAACGCCTTTGACATCCCCGCGCGCCAGTCGTTTCTGGTCGAAATGGTCGGGCGTGACGACTTGATGAACGCCATCGCCCTGAACTCCTCCATTTTCAATAGCGCGCGGATCATCGGCCCTGCCATCGCCGGAATCCTGGTGGCCAGTATCGGTGAGGGCTGGTGCTTTTTTGCCAATGCGGTCAGCTATATCGCCGTGATTATCGGACTGATCCTGATGCGCATTCCGCCCCGGGTGGCGGAGCGCACGATCACGACTGCATATGAGCACATCGCGGAAGGATTCCGTTTCGTGCGCAGGACTGCACCCATCCGGGCGCTGCTGCTGCTGTTGGGCCTCGTGAGCCTGGTGGGCATGCCTTACACGGTGCTAATGCCCGTCTTCGCGAAGAACATCCTGCATGGCAATGCCCGGACGCTGGGCGTTCTGGGAAGTGCGGCGGGCATCGGAGCCCTTACGGGCGCACTCACGCTCGCCTCTCGCAGGCGCGTTCACGGCCTCGGACGCTGGGTGTGGATGGCGTGCGTTGCGTTTGGCGTGTTTCTGATCCTTTTTTCCCTCTCGCGCTGGTACATGCTTTCTGTGCTGCTGCTCGTACCGGTTGGCTTTTCGCTGATGACGCAGATGGGCGCGACAAACACGCTCGTACAGTCGATGGTCCCCGACCGTTTGCGCGGCCGCACGATGGCCGTCTACTCGATGATGTTCATGGGCATGTCGCCGCTCGGCTCGATTCTGGCAGGAGCGGCTGCAGAACGCATGGGTGCCCCCATGACCGTCGCGCTCGGCGGTGCGCTTGCGGTGGGCGCGGCGATTGCCTTCGCCCGGCACTTGCCAAAGATTCGTGGGGAAGCACGCCAGCTCCTGAGTGCCCAGGGGCTGGAAGACGAAGAACTGACGCAGGAGATTACCATCCGCGCTGCGTCCTGAGTGTCTTCTTCCCGCTTCATCCGGTACGCCGTTGTTTTCGCGGTTTTAAGGAGTGGAGATGTCATCGCCCACAGCCACCCAACCGTTGCGCGGCCAAGCGACGCCGCAAGGTACGCTGCACTACGCGGCGCGATTTCAGGGGCGAGCTGCGGCGGGACATTTTCGCCAGGCGGCGGGCGAACTGCTTTTGTCCTCGATTGGAATCGGAACCTATCTCGGCGAACCGGACGCCGCGACGGATGCCCGCTACACCGAAGCTGTCATCGCCGCGGTCAAGGGCGGCATAAATCTGATCGATTCGGCCAGTAACTACCGCTTCCAGCGCAGCGAACGGTCGATCGGCCGAGCGCTACAGTGGCTCGCCACCCAAGGCTTTTCGCGCGAGGAGATTGTGCTTTCCACCAAAGCCGGTTTCCTGACACCTGATGGCGCGATGCCGGACGACGCAGAAGCCTATTTTCTACGCGAATTCGTTGGACGCGGAATCTTCCGCACAGAAGACATCGTAGCCGGTTGCCATTGCCTGGCTCCCCGTTATCTCGCCGATCAGCTCGAGCGCAGCCTCGCGAACCTCGGCGTCGATTCTGTGGACGTCTTCTACCTGCACAATCCGGAAACACAGTTGAGCGAGATTTCTGTCGAGGAATTTCGCCGGCGGATCGCCGAGGCGTTCCGATTCCTGGAGACCGTGGTGAAGGCCAACAAAATCGGTGCGTACGGCCTGGCCACATGGAATTCGTTTCGAGACGATCCCAAGACACCGGGGTACCTTTCGCTCGCATCGATCGAACAGGTGGCGCGCGAGGTCGGCGGTACGAATCATCATTTCCGGTTTTTACAGTTGCCTCTGAATTTGGCGATGCCCGAAGCCTTACTCCGCCCGAACCAGATCGTGGCCGGCAAGACCATGGCGATCGTGCAGGCGGCACGGGCCCTGGAGATCACTCTTATCACCAGCGCGGCGCTCCTCCAGGGGCAGCTCGCGCGAAATCTGCCCCCTTATATCGGCCAGGCGCTGGGCCTTGCGAGCCATTCTTCGCAGGCGCTGCAATTCGCCCGCTCTGTCCCCGGCGTCACGACGGCCCTCGTCGGCATGAGCCGCGTGGAGCACGTAGAGTCGAACCTCGAACTGATCGCCGTCGAGCCCGCCCCGCGGGATCAATTCCTGAAGCTATTTGAACCTCCGAAATAGGCAGCCTCAGCGATCGTCTCGATCCAGCCACCTAGCGATCGTGGCGCCGACTTCGTCGAGGTGTCCCATGAAAAAATGATCGGCGCCTTCGATAAAGACCAGCCGCTTCGGCTCGGGCACGGACGCGAACAGAGCTTCGAGGTTCTCGCGTGAACCAAAGGGATCGTTGCCACCCTGAATGAAGAGCTTTGGCTTCCGGCACCCACGGAGATAGGAAACATCGTGGTTGTTGACAGGAAGGCCAAGTGCAATCAGGCGAGATACGCGATCATCCTCGCATCCCACCTGCAGGCCCACCCAGGATCCAAAGCTGAAGCCGGCCAGAAGGATTGACTTTCCCGAATACTCTCGGGCGAGGTAGTCGAGCGCTACACGTACGTCATCTTGCTCGCCGATTCCTTGGTCGTGTTCTCCCTCGCTTTGACCCACGCCCCGAAAATTGAAACGCAGCACAGCTGCGCCGCGTCGATGAAGCGCTCGGGCCGCTTGGTAGACGACCTTGTTATGCATCGTGCCGCCAAACAGCGGATGCGGGTGACACACGATCGCAACGAAACTCGGATCGGCTATTGCTGCGGTCCACAGAAGCGCCTCCAGGCGCCCGGCCGATCCGGTGAGGAAGAACCGGCGGTGGAAAACGTTAGCCATCGAGCCCCCCGGTCTGACTCACGAGGGGAGCGGGCCGACCACTTGCTCCAGCCACTCCACAGCAACACAGTGGTTGCCGGCCGCCTGGTTCAGTTGGTTCGTTAGGGCTTCGGTGCGCACCACACGCCCCCAAATTTGGCCTCGCGTCGACCACTCCCCCCACGGAATTTGCGCGATAACGACTTGGCCGGTGGAATAAATGTGCGACGTCTCTAGTCGTACGCCTTGTGAAGACAGATCGCAGGTCATCGATTCTTCCGGCCATGGCGTTTCAGCCAGGCGAATGAAAATGGGCAGGGCACATGGAACACGTTCACAGCGCCGCCGCTCTTGTTCGGCCGGGCGCTTTGAGCCGCGGTCCGCATTTTCGACGCGCAGGCCAACCCAATAGCCTCCCCCTTTGGCCGGGGCGACCCGAGTAATTCGCCCAGGCGTCTCGGGCTGGACCGAGACACCAGCCCCACGAACAAAGGGAAACACGATCCATACGCGCGCAAAGAGTTCACAGGGCTCATTGCGGCGAACCAGCACTCCATCGCGTGATACATCCACGGTTTCCGTCATCTCAACCCGTAAGCCCAGAGGGCTCAGCCAGCGAATGCGTGCGGGAAGCCGAAGCGGAGCGCGGGAATGAGTGCGTCGTTCGGTAGAGGTGCCGGACGGCTCCATTGGTTCTACATCCTAGCGGCAGGGCGCGTGCGGGTCAAACTGGCTTTGAAAAGCTTTCTTTCACGCACCCCGGGGTTCGGGCGAATCGCGGTGTGCGCCTCGCCTTCGCCTTTTTCGCCACTCGAAAGTCATTGCACGGCCCGCTCGAGGGATGGTAGGTTGGGGCGATTTCGAGGAGGCCTCATGGAAAATGGGGTCGAGCGCCGCGCGGCGCGACGTTTTTCGATGATGCTTCCGCTAAAGGTTCGCTTCACGGCCGAGAACGGCGTAACGGAAAAGCCCGCGGAGACGCGTGACGTCAGCTTCCGCGGGCTCTACTTCATGATCGAAGCAGCGGTGGAGGCGGGCAGCGCGATCGAGTTTGTCCTCACTCTCCCGCAGCAAATCACGCTTGCCGGCGATGTCCACATCCGGTGCTACGGTCGTGTCCTGCGGGTCGAGGCGCACAATAGCCGTAGCGGTGTTGCCGCGCGGATCGAGCGTTACGAATTCCTTCCCGCGCCGGCCTGAGGCCCTTCCGGCATCCTTGGGCCTTTCAAAAAACTCCTTCTCTTATTTTTCTTGCTGGCGCAAGATTCTTATTTGGGTTTTTCACATGGCGCGCCACACACTTTTGATCGATGCCGACGACACTCTTTGGGAAAACAACATCTTCTTTGAGCAGGCGATCGATGACTTCATCACGAAGCTCGAACATCTAGGATATACGCGCGAATATATCCGCCACATCCTGAACGAGACCGAACGTCGCAACATCCGCCATCACGGCTACGGCGTGCGCAGCTTCCGACGCTCGCTCGAAGATACATATCTGAAACTGGCCGGGAACATGGCGCGACGCGAGATGGTTCAGGACATCGAGCGCGTCGCTGCGGAACTGGAAAATACGCCGCCGCATGTTCTCGATGGCGTTCCCGAGACGCTCGTCTATCTAGCAAAACGCCACCGACTGATACTGCTCAGCAAGGGAGAGCCCGCTGAACAAGCGGCCAAAGTCGAACGCTCCGGCCTACAGTCCTATTTCGAAGCCATCGAAATCGTGCTGGAAAAGGATGCAGACACGTATGTGAGGGTGATCGAGCAGTTCAAGATCGTGAAGACGCACGGCTGGATGATCGGTAATAGCCCGCGCAGCGACATCAACCCGGCACTGCAATCGGGTCTGAACGCGGTCTTCATTCCGCATTCGGCTACCTGGGAGCTGGAGAAATCTGAACTCGAAAGTGGCACGGGAAAACTTCTGATCTTGGCGGCGTTTCGAGAACTGCGCGGCCATTTTTGAATTCATTTGGTTGTCGACAGACCAAATTGTCCTCGCCCATCGAGGCTGGCCGGCTTTCGGTTGCTCGGCCAGATCGATACAATCGCACGCATGGACATCGCGACACAGGTTTATACAACCCCGTATCGAAACGAGTTTGCCGATTTCGAAGGTGTGACGTATCTGAACGCGGCGCTCCAGGGACCGATGCCGCTGGTGGCCGCCCGCGAGGCACAGGCGGCTCTGGAATGGAAGACTCATCCTTACCGATTGGCCGATAGCGCTTACTTCGATCTCCCCGATCGCATCCGAGAAAAGGTCGCGCGCCTGATTGGAGGCCGAGCCGATGAGATCGCGGTCACCACGGGAGCCAGCGCCGGGCTTGCGGCCGTCGCCGCCGGCATCGACTGGAAATCCGGCGACGAAGTGTTGGTCGGCCAGAGGGAGTTTCCCGCCCATTTCTCGACGTGGCTGCGCTACCAACAGGCCGGAAAACTCTGCGTGCGGGTGGTCGAAGGGCGAGGCCGCTTCATCTCAGCTGACGACTATATCGAGTCGATCGGTCCCAGGACGCGCTTGATCTCGGCGAGCTTGGTGCGATTTGACAACGGCGCGCGGCTCGATGCGGCGCGCCTGGCCCGTGCGTGCGAAAGAGTCGGCGCGGCTCTCTTGCTCGATATCACGCAAGCGGCGGGGGCGATGCCGATGAATATCCGCGATCTAGGCGCTTCCATGGCTGTTTCGAGCGGATACAAGTGGCTGCTGGGCCCCTACGGTGTGGGCTTCTTCTGGATCGCACAAGAATGGATCGACCGCCTTCCGCTCGGCGCTGTGTATTTCATGGCTCTAGAAGGCGCACGGGATTTCCACTCGTTGCCGACCGCCGACGTGCGTGCCATGCCGGGCGCACGCCGCTGGGATTCGGCGGAAACCGCCAACTTCACAAATCTCGCGGCCTTCGATGCTTCGCTCGATCTTGTGCTGCGCGTGGGCACCGATGCCATCGAGCGCTTTATCGATCGACTCGTCGCCGAAATTATCGATGGGCTCAGGCGCACTCGGTGCGTGCTCGCTTCGCCGCCTGAACGGGAACGGCGGGGCCCGTACGTTTGCGTCTCGGCCCGGAATCCAAACGACACGGCTGCGCTCTATCAGAAGCTGCGCGCCGCGGGAGTCTCGGTCAGCCTGCGTGAACGAGCGCTCCGCATCGCACCTCACATCTACAACACTCCGGAAGATATCGATCGCCTGATGAAGGTTCTGTCGGACTGAGGAGCCGGGCTACTGGGTGGCCGTCGGATATTGTCGCGGGTCCGTGTAGCTGAATGGCACGTGAATCACGGCCTCGACATCAACCGGCACGCCGGCTCGTGTGGCTGGTTCGAAGGTCCATTTTTGGAGCGCGTCGATGGCATTACGGTCGAGCTGTGGATCGAGGTCGTGCACGATTTGAATGCTGTCGACCGACCCGTCTCTGCGAATGATCGCGTAGAGCACGACCTCGCCGTGCACGTGGCCCTTGATCAGCTCCGGCGGATATTTCGGATCGGTCACGTGCAAGGGCACAGGGTCTGCGAGACGTTCCTTTCGGCGATACGCGGGCTGTTCGTTCTCATCGAGCTCGGTGAAATTCAAAATCCAGCTTCCACTCGCACTGGTTACGTTCGGCAAGTTGACGTGCATCGTGTAGATCTCGCTGCCGGAAAGGATTTTTTCGGGAGGGAGGCCCGGGGCGAGCTTGTTCGGGTCGATGGGACCGCGCCGCGGATTCACCGCCGGCTGATAGGACTCCTTCAAAGTGAGATTCGGCCTTCCCGAGCGACCTGCTCCCGCCGCGATTCCGCCCCCTCCGCCGGTGTGCGCCTCAGTACTTCCGCTGATCGTTACCGCTGCCGGCAACGAGCTCGAGCCTGCCGGTCCGCCCGCGCCGCGACTTTCCGATGACCCGGGCTTTTCTCGGTCCGGTGAAATTGAGATGCGCGCGGCCAAATTCCCTTCGGGCACCGTTGCCAGCGGAGCGGGCGGCCCGGGCGTCGAAGAAAGCGCGATCACGCTGCGCATCACCGAGTCTTTCGACACATTCACGCCAACCTCGGGAGCAGAAGCGTCGGGAGTCGCCGTATGTTCGCGGGTCACCGGTTGCGACGCCGCACTCAACGGTATTTGCGGCCGCGCGATCACGACCGGTTTCGCGGCAATGTTCATCGGACCGGCATTCTTTTCGTTGTTCGGCACTTCCGGTGCTGCTACGTTCTCTAGCTTGCGCTGCTCCATCCTTGGCGCAGATGCGGCAGCCGAAAGCTGAAACTTCGGCTTGGCCAGTTCAGGGGCATTCCACTCAACAATGTTCGGCAGTGGGGGGACGACCTTGGGTGGCCTACTCGGTGAGTCCGGGCGGATCAAGGTCTGGCGTGGGTGCGTCACACGTACCGGGACGGACAGAATCGTCTGGTGCGGGTGAAACACATCGGATCCCTTTTGCTCGTGTGATTTGGCTGCCGGTTCCCTTTTCACTTTCGGTATAGGGGCGGGCAGCGAGATAGGCGGCAAATCCTTCGGCTCCTCATACCAGCTCAGCTCGATTCGTACCGGAGCGAGTGTCGGCATGGCCTGTGGCAGAAACCCCCAAATCGGCAGAATCAACAGCCCAATGACGACGATGTGCCAGACACTGGACATCCCAAACGCTGGCAACGGCAGTCGCCCCTCAATCCACTCCACTCTTAATGCATCCGCTGCTTCCGCTTTCCAGTCTTTCGGCGCGCCTGGCCGCTGGAAAAAGCTCGCCAGACTGGTGCGGAACTCCTGCCCAGGCGTGTCCCAATCGATGCCCAAATCAAGACGGGGTAATCGAGCGTGGGGAGAGAGCTCGATCAACGAGTCCGTAGGAGAATCACCTTCGGTCTCGGGAAAAGGCGGCATGGACTCGGCCATTATACCCCGTTCCGATACTCGCCCCGATGCTAGGCAGCGGCGAGCAGGCGGTAGAAACTCAGCGTGGCATCACCCTGCTCGATCTGCCGTGTGCATTCCAGTCGGTCGAGCCTCTTAGGAACCTCCGCTCCGCTGGTGTGTTCAACGATCACCATTCCCTGTGGCGCGACCAGGTGCGATCGATCCAGGAACGCCAAGACACGAAGAGGCTCCTCGGTTCTTTCGTACGGAGGATCGAGAAAGAAGAAATCGGCTAGGAGATGGCGGTCCGCGATTCTCCGCAGGCCGGCTAACGCATCTGCCTCGATCACTTCGGCCCCGGAAACAATCCCGAGTGCCGCCAAATTGTGGCGAATCAGCTGCGCAGCCTTGGGACTCGATTCGATCCAGATCACCTGTCGGGCCCCGCGGCTGACGGCCTCGATGCCGATCGCCCCGGTTCCTGCATAGAGATCGACGAACAGGGAATCTTCGACCGCAGGCCCGAGAATATTGAAGAGCGTTTCGCGTAGTCGGTCGCTGGTCGGCCGCAGGCCCAGCGGGCCCGGGCCCTTTAGCCTCCGACTGCGAAATTTCCCTGCGATCACCCGCACGATTGTTCCTCGCAATTAAGATCGCGCGTCGTTCATCCGACCGACGCCAACTGATACCGCTTCTGCCACAGTGGGCTGGTCGCCTGGAGGCGCGCCACGACTTCGTCCGCCCGGGACGGGTTCTCGGCCAGGCGAAACGCCTCCTGCCGTGCGCGCTCAAGCAGCTCATGATCGCGCAGCGGCTCGGCGAACGAGAAAGCTCGATCGCCATGCTGCCGTGTTCCAAAAAACTCTCCGGGGCCGCGCTGTTTTAGGTCGCGTTCGGCGATCTCAAATCCGTTCGAAGTGGCCACCATCGTCTCGATGCGTTCCCGCGACTCACCCGTGATGGTTTTGGGCGTTACCAGGACGCAATAGGACTTCTCCGATCCTCGCCCAATCCGCCCGCGCAACTGGTGCAGCTGGGCCAGTCCGAAGCGGTCGGCATGCTCGATCACCATGACGGTGGCATTGGGCACATCCACGCCGACTTCCACCACAGTCGTAGCCACCAGAATTTGGATTTCGCCACGCCGGAATTGGTCCATCACCGTATCCTTTTGCTCATTGGGCAAGCGCCCGTGAAGCAATCCCACGTGCAGTTTCGGGAAAACGTCCTTCGCGAGACGCTCGTATTCGGCCGTCGCCGCCTTGAGCTCCTGCTTGGATTCTTCAATCACCGGATACAGCACAAAGGTTTGCCGCCCATTCTCGATTTCGTGCCGCACAAATTCCCACACCCCTCGAAGGTGGGTATCCACCGCCCAGCGTGTGGTGACTGGTGTGCGGCCCGGGGGCATTTCGTCAATCACGGAAAGATCCAGGTCGCCGTAAAGCGTCAGTGCGAGAGTCCGCGGGATCGGTGTGGCCGTCATCACCAGCACGTGTGGCGACACGCCTTTTTCAATCAGGCTCTTTCTCTGTAGCACCCCGAAACGGTGCTGCTCGTCCACGATGGCGAGGCCGAGCCGCTGAAACCTCACGGACTGTTCGATCAACGCGTGGGTCCCCACGACGATTTGGGTTTTCCCACTCTCCACGCGTGCGAGGATCGCTTGACGTTCGGCGCGCTTCTGGCCGCTGACGATCAAATCGACGCCGTATCCCGCCTGGCGAAACACGCGGCCCGCCGACAAGAAATGCTGGGCTGCCAGGATTTCCGTAGGC
>Ga0187769_10000214_pt1 | contig 31760 bp, 25 predicted proteins | sample 0116_SJ02_MP02_1_FD_133140 | JGI IMG/M metagenome (GOLD analysis project Ga0187769, IMG submission 133140) | Tropical peat soil microbial communities from peatlands in Department of Meta, Colombia - 0116_SJ02_MP02_10_MG | ecosystem: Environmental > Terrestrial > Soil > Wetlands > Peat | place...
GCGCTGTTCTACGGGAGGTATCGACGGAGCTGGGGACAGAACGCGATCGTGGTCCCACCTCCGGCAGAACCCGCGAGGGTCCGGACGGACTCTAGGGCGGTCGCCCCGGTCCGGTCGGGGCCCGTCACGCTTCCGACTCTCCTCTCCTTGGTGGCGCTCATCGGTTCGCTCTTCCTTCTCGCGTTCGGCCTCCTGCTGCCGTTCCTGTGCTTGATGGCGGCGATCCTCGTGGGTCTGGCGGAGTCCGCGAGAACGACCGGTTCCGAGGGCCGGACGGGTAGCCCTGGTCAGGGTACTCTTGTGTTCCCGTTAGTCGCCTTGAGCGCCGTGGCGGCGCTCCTGGTCGCGCTCGTGATGGCCGTGGTCGCCTGACGCGTCTCGATAGCTACTAGCGGCGTGTCACGATACCGGTTGGGCTCTCCGTATGTCCGAGCAGGAGCCTGAGCTCCCGAGGTCGGAAGCGGGTGCAACGCCAGTTACGTGTTTAGAGTAGCGCCTTCTCTTCCCTGAGAAAAGTGTCGATTTCGCGGAGTCGGGAGGGAAAATCCCCCGGTTCACGTCAGAGAAACGACGGCGAGGGGGCGTTCGAGGGAGGGGAGATCGGGCGGTGTCGGACTCGCCATCAGCACCCCGACGTTCGAGCCAAAGCTAAACACTTACGAGTAAACTAAGGCACGGAAGTTGAAACAGGAGATTCGGATGGCCTGGTCCGTCCTTGATTGTTACAAACTAGGCAGTTTGAATCAAGGACGACTCGTTCGAACCCTTCCGTCTTTGAAAGAATCTCATATAGTTGGTGGAATAGCTCGGCCACTGTAAGAAGAAATGCAAGAAGGAGTAGAATCCACCACCAAGCAGTACCCCAGAACTCGGACAAGACGAAATACGAGGCGAGCAGGAACGAGGCCGCTGAGACTATCACGATATAGAGAAATCCCATTTTGGCAACGTTCCAGTAAAGACTCCTCTTTCTCTCCGGTGTGCGATTTTCCGTCAATATCTGGCCGAATACATTCTTGACATGCGCCCTATAGCGGGGAGTCGAATCAGTCGTTTCTGCATTGACAAGAATAGGTTGCAGATGCTCATGGAGAACACATAGTCTCCTCCATGCGCGATGATTCCTGACGGCACTCTCGTATTGTCGCCCCACCAACAGAACGACTAGTGCGGTCAATCCCCATGCCGCGATATGAGAGACGGGGTAGGCGATAGCGGCGCCCACAAGCAATGCACCCAGAATGGCGAAGGTCCACTCGATAAACTGATTGCGATTCTGAAGGACAGCAGTCGACTCCTCACGGATTTCGGCGTAGAACGGGAGTAGCACGCTAGGCGTGATTTCATCTTCAAGAAGTCCGATTCCTCGGTCGCTCGAGCTCATTTCTGCGTTACTCAATGTTCTGGCCACTCTCGAGTTGTCTGTCAATGGCGAGTTGAATTCGCCTGACAGTGTTCTGGAAGAACGAAAGAGCACCTTCCGCGAACTGTTGAGAGATTCTAACAGGTTTGCCGACCGGCCCTGGATACCCCGTGGCGTGTTGGAACTGTGTGTCAACGATCCCGGCTGTGTGTGCTGCCAGATTGCGATAGTCCTGGTAAAGGCCGTACAACCTTACCCATCTCTGTCGGTCATCCGCAATCGTCGCTGCAGTCAGCTTCTCAAGATACAACAGAACTGAATCTGGATTGGAGAAGCTAACGGAGTGAGCCACGACCTCGGCGACCGCCCTTCGCGTGTTTCCGTACGATGTGCGAATGTCCTCATAGGTCAATCGCTCTTGGAGCTGCTTTCCGAATCGCTTCTCAACCTCGTCAGACCGCTCTATCGTAGAGATTGTGACTGACTGAACGTAGTCTTCGAAGGCAGCTGTCGCGACCACTATCGAATGAAGCGCGAGACCCCGTTCGTACGCCATTTTGATGTCGATAGCGTCACGCGCAAGCTTGACGAATTCCGTTGAGTGACGCTCGAGCCAATCTGCGATTTTCTCTTCAGCTTCCTTCTCCATCCGCTTCCGCTCGGCCCTTGTCAATCGCCGGGATGCCTCCTCCTTCGTCGCGCGCTCCGTGAGCTTGAGCGCACCGACGTCCTTCATTAACTCCATTATGACGTCCATCCCCCGCTGCAGGGTGGCCTTCCCACCGCGCTCAATCAAATCCTCGATGTAGAACTGCAATCGCAGGAACCCTCTAGCGATTCTCAGACTCTCGGCAAAGACGTCAATGGGCTTCGAAGCCGGAGTCGGAACGAGCTCCGCCGCAATAGCCTGAGTAACGGGTTGAACCCTCTGCTCCGCCGCAGAGGCATGATGCCGGCTGGAGTTTCGCGACCGATGCGCCATTAGTTCACGAGCAGTGCCGACCTTAGAGCTAGTGTTTCCCGGTAGAATCGCCCTTCCAAACTTCCACCAGGAACTGGCGACTCGAACCGGCCGCTCGCCGCTTCCGCCACCGCCCTTGTCGCAATCCTAGAAAGGCGGGCCGTCCAGTCACTGAGTCTCAGAAAGCCGTCTCGTTGGATGGCGTGTGCGGATAAGACCTCGAGCACGGCGCGGTCCATTTCTGTCCTCTCGAACTCCTGCAAATCGTAGACGAGCGGCTCCTTCCCCGGCAAGGTTGAGTGGAGGAACCCAAAGTACGTTGAGAGTCCCACTCGGGCGATATTGGTCCTCGCCTTGGCTTCCAGAATCGAGTAGGCATAGTTGAGCGCGGCGTTGACCGGCTCGACCGCCTTCATCTTGTAACCGTGGTTCTGATGGCCCCGAATCTTGAACTTGGTCTCGGGCCATCTTCGCTTCAGTTCCTCCCTGAAGACTGCCCAGTAAGCTTCCGTAACGACAGATTCCGCTCCCCGCGCTTCTGCAACCGTCCGCACCTTGGCAAGCGGGTGCCGGGCTTGAATCCCCTCGTAATCGTCTTCGCCGCCCCACTCCCGCGCCGCTTCTCCCATCCGCTCGAACTTGGCTGAGATGATCACTTTGGCGATCTTGAGGGCCTTCTTCGGGTCCCGAGAGGCTTCCATCTGTCGAATCTGTAGCATCGGGTCGGCGTTCGATGCGTACGGGACGAACGTCCCCAGGAGCTTCCCATTCCAGTCGAAGAGTGCGACCGTCACCCTCCACATCTGGAGGACCTTGAGGGCCGGCCAGCTAACGAACCCCTTGGTGTTCTGGACGATAAGGAGGTCGAAGTCGATCTCCGGGGGCTCGATGACCCGGGAAGTTCCGGCCTCCTTGTCCTCGAAAATCAAGCCGTCCTTGGTCACGGAAATATTCTGACATCCGTCGAGGAAAAGCGACCTCGTCATAGTCGGGATTAGCCCCTTCCAAGGGTAGGCGATTCAAGTATTCAAAGGTCAGTTTCTCGTCAGGAAAATCGAGCGCGTGGAGGTTTGAACGGAGGTCCAAAGTACGCTCTTCTTCCTGGAAGTCTCCAAGGTCGTCGAGTCGGTCTTGGGCGAGCGCTTCTCCCAGCTTGATGGGACGGACCCGTTCGACCGTCAGGGTCGGACCCATCGCATGCTTGAGCTTCGCCGGGGTCAGGTTCTTGAATCCACGCTGGCGGAGTAGGAGAATCTGCCCTTCCCTTTCAATGAGCGCGACTCCCGACTGGTAGTGGGTCACGGTCGCACCGGTGTACTTCTCCTCCCATGACCCGAAGCCCGGGGCCGTGAGCTCCGCCCTTCGGGACTCGTAGCCCGGGGATGGGCCTACGAACCGGATGGAGTCGGTGTTGATGGATACGATTCGGTTCCATCCAATGAGGTCCCAAAGTGTCCATATTCGAGCCCGCACGGCTCCGGTGATAGTTGCTGCATAGACCCAGTTGGTGAACCGGGTTTCCCCATGCTTCGATTCCGCAAATGCCCCGTAGCAAGCGGACATGACGATCTTGAGCAAGAAGGCGAGGTCGTCCTGCTCGGCCTGCTTCAAGGCTTGACGGCGTTCGTAGAGTTCATCGAATCCGGGAAAGGCACGCCGGTACGCTCCAAAGAACTCGTAAGAGGCGAGGATACGAGGTTGCCTTCCGGTGTCGATGAGAAATCGTAGCTCTGGAAGGGTTGCCCAGTAGGGACGCGGTCCTCGAGACGTCGGGTATACCGTCCTCCGTCCATGGCCCCGAACGAGCGGCAGGTCACCCCTGAACTCTACCTCTATGAGGTAGGCTCCGAGCAATGCTTCGGGGTGGTAGGTGCGTGAGACCTCCGGCTTCAGCCTCCGAAGGTCGGGGAGTTCGGCGATAACACTCGGGTAGGCCGACGAGATGTCGATTTCTGTGACGTTCTCGACCCTTCCTAGAACGCGGGTATGGAAGATGCCCCCCTTGTAGGACCGATGGAATGCTGTGTCCATTATTTCCGAGACAGGAGCGTTGAGGACCTCCGAGTAGTGTCGGTCTAGGAATGCTTTCGAGACCGATGCTTTGGAGGCATACCGGGTTGGGTAGAAGCCGAGGGCTTCTCCAATCTGACGGATACGGAGGACTGCCAGCTTCCGTACGAGTAGAGCGTCCTGCTTGCAGTACCCGATGACCTTCTCCCGGTTGGCCGCGTAGTACCCATCTTCTTTGCCGAGCCGACGACGGTCAATGTCCTCGAACTTCCCCTCCCCGAGCTTCTCCCGGGCGACCTCATCCAGAGGCCGCGTCGCATGCTCTTCGGAATAGAACGGGGTCAGGTCCCAGTATCGCTTCTCCCGATGGGACCTTTCGTCCCGTATGCGGAACCCCTTGTCCCCGGCCAGGATGACCGTGAACCGGTTGTGTCGAAACTTGTGCTTCACTCGGAGCTCGGCGATCTGTTTGGGCGAGAGCGACTGCAAGAAACCCTTCAGTATGGCGCCTTCGTCGTAGCTCACATTCCAGAAGAAGTTCTCTCGCTTTCCGCGCCGGAACAGAAAGTTCAGGACATGTCCGAATTGGGTTCCGGGACGGACCTCAAAGTGTTCCTTGGGGTCGCAGATGAGCAAGAGGTCGCCATGTCGGGTTTCTGTGTCGAATGCGTTTACGCTAGGGCACTTCTCGGTCCAATACCTCGCTTTCACGGTGAACCTTCTTCGAACCATTCTCGGTAGCGTTCGTCGTGAGTGATGCGATAGAGCATGCCGGCATCTGCGGCATGGATGGGTTCGGGCGGGAGAGGCAATCCCAGAGAGGTCCGCTGGTCGGACTTGATTCGGTAGTTGACCCGACGCTCGGCGATCTTCAACCGGCGTTCGGTGAATCGTTGAGCTTCAGTTGAGCCCGGGTGTCGTCGGGCATAGACCCTCCAGCGGTCGTAAGCCCGAGTGAAATCCTTCTCCGAGAGCTCCCGGTGCCGGTAGAGCCTCTGCTCGATCATGAAGTCGTCTCGGGCCTTGTGGGAGACTAGGACGTTGTGCGCTTCACGGATGGCTGAGGGTGAGTAACCCTGGGATAGCTTGTACTCGATAAACCGGCGGGAGGCCTTGGCGACGGAACGGGGCACTCTAGCCTCCCGACGGAGCGTGGGGAAGGGGCTCGGACGAGTTTCCCACGCTTGTCTGAGCCTTCCGGAGCTCCCAGTACGCTCTACGACAGGTCTCGGGGCGGAGGGCGAGCCGGAGCCCTATCTCTCTCCAACTGATTCGTGCGGCTCGGAGGGCCGAGACCTGAAGGAGTTTCTCGGGAGTTAGCTGTCGAGGCCGACCGCCGGGATGGGGCATGGGTCAGGCACCCTCCCACGCGCGGAATCGTCGCGAGGTGTTTCGCCGGCCGAGGCGGTCAACGCCTTTGCCTCCGAAGCGGCGATAGGCTCTCCGCATCGCATCCAGGCGGAACTTACCTTCGGCGCAGAGAGTAGCTGGAGTGGGGCTATCGGCCGGCCAGTAGCAACCCCCACAGGTTGCCAGATGTCTCTCGAGAAAGAAGGAAGCGGCCCGGGGCTTCTTCTTGGCCCAGCTCAAAGCTCGTCCTCCGAGTCATAGAACTCAGCACCGAGGGCCGATCCCAAGCAGTGGGGCCCCTCGTCAAGGACTCCAGAAAGAAACTCGATGGAAGCGGTTGGGTCAGACGCGAGGGGTGGAGGGGGAGGTGGGCCGAGGCCACTGAACTTCGAGTACCAGATCCGTGAGGGGTCAGTGCGTGGAACCGACTCTACGATTAAAGGTCGGTTGCTCAACCAGAAGCTCTCCAGTACCACCGCCGAGAGAGCCGTCTCAAGCAACGAGCGGGCGGTCTTCTGCGCCTCGAGCCTTGCCCTCTCGAAGCGCGCCCACTTTTCGGACTCACGCCCATTGCGGTGAGCATCCTCGAGGCGACGGCTAAGATAGACAACGTCCCGGTCCGCGCGACGAGCCCTCTGCTCAATCACAGAGAAGGCCATTCTGAGCGTCGGAGCAACAACCATCAGTGAGGGGGACAGGTCCTCAACCCAGGACACGCTCTCGTTGTCGTGGTCTTCATCGACCACTACTGACAGCCACCCCACGGTGCGACCCTCAAAGGTCCATGGGAAGTCGGCCCTTCGTCGGCCGCGGAGAATCCCAGTCTCAGGGTGGGGCTCCAGACTCACATAGCTGAACTTCGCCCACGCCTTTTCCATCTCTCTCGTGGTGAGGGAACAGGGAAACCGTGGATTAGGGCGCATTAGGGGCGCGCTCCCCCGTCGTCGCGACCCACGACACGACGACGGGGTTTGCGCTCCCCCCAACCGAGGTTCGCGACCTCGGCCGAAGTGGCAATTCCGTCCGCATGGGTTCGGACATCGGATTCATCTCGTGAACAGTCGGCGCTTGGTAAATACCACGTCGTTAGGGTCCGCCGTGTCGCTCGCGTTCCCGCTATGCCCCAACCGGCGTGAGCATCACGAACTCCTCCCCGATGGCAGCCCTTGAGGCAGCTTCCCTTGCCGCCTTCATCTGGTCCTTGGGAATCTCCCACTGAGCGTCGCACCCTTCGCTATCGCATCGGAACCTTCGGCTGTTCCGATCCTGGACGAGCTTGCCGCACTTAGGACAGTGTGACGACACGTTCCAAGGGTCCTTGCCCGGAATGAACGGTCCGAAGGGAATCGCGAGGACGTACGAGCTCAACCGGCGGTTCGCGACTACATGGAGATGCGATTCGGAGGGACAGTCGTCCTCAACCTCAGAGGTCTCACCTTCGAAGACCGGAGACCCATCCTCCGCATGGCCGACATGAGGACTATCTCCCCCATCGTGCGAGTGGCCGTATCGCCCCTCCGGGTCGTGGGAGTGAAAGAGAGGGTCGGATGCGGGCGAAGGTGCCTGCTCAGAAGGCCGTGAAGAAACCTCTTGGTCAGGTCCTTTTTTCACGGTCAGAGGCTTTTCATCCTGAGTGTCAGAGGGCACCGCGTCCTCGAACTGGATGGGCATGCCTTACCCCTTGAGGACTCGGTCAACGACCGTCCTCTGAATGTAACCGATGAAACCGTGTTCTCGACAGTCGAACCGATACGCTCGCGCCTTGGAAGTAGGGTTGGGATTGACCGGATGCAGGGGCTCGTCCCCTACTGGGCAGGAGATGGTAAAGTCGGTCATGGGGGCCCTAACACTAGGAGCCTAGTGGCTACAAGGTCGGAAATACCATGCGCGAACCCTAACTACTAGGAGCCTTGAGGCAAGCGGCCACCGTTCATCCTCCGGCCGGTAGCCCACTCGTAAGTCTTTAGCATCGGCTCGGAGGTTGGGGGTCCGATGGGGACCCCGGCATCGAAGCCCAGCATGCTGTATTACGGGGATAATCTGCCAATCCTTCGGAACCGGGACTACTTCCCGAGCGACGCCCACGACTATGGATGAGCCCTCAGCTAAGCGAAAACAGTGGTTCGATGATTTCATTCAACTCGTCCGAGCTAGGTTTTCGACACTTCCCGATATCTGCCAGCGGCTCGGCTACTACGCCGCATTCGCTATAACACCCTGCCAACTCTTTGTCGTCACTTGCAAAAGACCTCTGGAATCCTTCGCCTTCGTCGTTCATCTAAGAGGAGTGCCCGACAGAACGATTTGGGCTTACGATCCGCTAGACCCGCCAGGACTGATCCAACTCCTAGAGCGGTCAAGAGATGATGCCGTATTCGACACCATAATCCCAGAAGAGACCGGAATGAGGTTGCCACCTCCGTGTCCTCCTACCCTTCGCTCGTACTTTGACCGCGAGATGCTAAACTTCTTGGAACAGGTGAGGAGCGGCGTCTTTACGCCTCCTTCGAGCGGTTCTGGCAGAGGTTTCGCGTCCTACCTTCCAGTGTGTCAGATACTCCGTATCTACGGTGACTATATCGATGAAGGTCCCGAGGAGACCCTCAAAGATTGGGTGAAATCGGACACGGAGGGTCCGTTTGCCCAGTTCATGGAAGAGAGACGACGACGGGACCAGTTCAAGACGCGCTCCGAGATTCTGGAAGAGGGGTTGAGGGAAACAGCCGATCGTGAGCGTCGAATGGATTGGCGTGGCACGTTCTACTACCCTCCTATCCGGGTCGGTGAGAGTCCCGGCCTAACCCTACAGGGCCAGCTAAGTGGAGCTGTCCCCCGACTGGCCCTTGGTGATGTTGTGTTGGAGGACTCTTTCGGAGCCACTCCGTTTTGGGCGACCTTCTATGGATGTCTGGCGGTTAGAGAGGTTGATACGGCCAAGGCTACCCGCCTGCTGAACATTCTCTGTGGAGCGATGCACCTTGCCGGCGTATCTTCCTATGTGGTATGACGCGGGGAGTTGCTGCAGGCGGAGTACGATTCATCAACTCGGTCCTTCCCTCAGACCGCGATTCCTCCCTCGGAAAGGTCGTCCGGTAACAAGGACTTCACGGGCAGACGGGAAAGCCTTCCACGGGCTGTAACGGTCGATTTCATCAAATCAGCGTTACGCGTAGCGGAGAAGGTTTCTAGTGACGGACGACTCTGCTTGTGGCTCCCGCTATACCTCGACGCATTTACACGATTGGATGCCCAAGAGTGGGACCACGCATTCTACTCAGCGTGGCTAGTAAACGAAAGTTGGGTACTGACTGAATTCGAAGACGCCCGCGCCAAGCGTCCCCTGAGTCAGACGGATTACGAAAACGCCCGGCAGCCTTTTGTGGGCGATCCCAAGATACAGGGCTTACCGAAGAAGTTGAGCGACGTCAGCAAAGAAGGCGTGAGTGGAAAGCTTGAGTTCATGCGACTTTTTAGGCTCATCTCACCCAAGGACTACTCCAGCCTTGACGCCCTTCGAAGTCGGAGGAACGACATACTACATCCGAACATTCCCGCGACTGAGGCGGATGCTCGAGATTGCTATTCAATGTGCGAATCCCTTGTCAAACGTAGGATTGCCGCCCTCTGAATAGACTGGTCCGGCCCATCTCATAGAGTTGGGGGCCGTCTCGCCACCGAATCAAATCAATCCCACTAAACAACCCGGGGACCCGCCAGTTCGACCACCTTCTCGGGGAAGGGACCGGCCCTCCCCTTTGTCGAAAGTCCCCTCACCGTCGTTTCCCTGACGTGAACCGGAGGATCTCCTGGACCCCACAGCACAGTTCATCTCCAAATCCCTAGGTGCAGGGTGAGTACGAGAAAGCCCAGCCGCCACCAGGACCACCCGGAGCCGAGAGATTGTCTACCTGCCATGTCCCAAAATTCGCAGGGAACCAATAATCGAAGACCTCCGATAACGGCAACGTCGCTGGAGCCGTGAGATTGCGATCATTCAGCTCGAAAGTTATCCACGTGGTCAGTCCGAGGATTCGAACAATCACAGTTTGCGCCGGCCCTCCACACGTGCTAATCGGAGGCGAGTTAAGGGAGTAGAAGCCGTTTCGGAAAATCGAACTGGCCTCGCCGGGGCTCGTCGAGAAGTTCCAAATCAACGGCTCGCCGAAGTCAGAACTAGAGCCGTTGCCGAATTGGGGTCCCCATGGTGTGGAGAAAATTTCGCCGCCGTACTCAAAGCCCCCGTCCGACTTCGGTACTTCGTGGAATGAGAGTGCAAATCGGCTCGAACAGCGATCGTTTCCTCCAGGCCCGAACATAGTCTGGTTGGATAGCGTGGAAACATTCGCGGTGTCTCGCAAGAATGCCCCCCACACGGAGCCATTGAACTCTCCACCCCCACTTAGCTGACTGGCGGCCCAACTCGGGGGGAACCCTACAGGTTGGGAGGGGTATGTGGAGTTCACCCAGCCCCGGCCTCCAAAGGGACTGTTGACCAATCCCAAGGGCAGAAGGAAGCTGGCGGTGGTAGCCACCTCTGTCAAGGAGCAAGCCCAGTGGACCACTGGCGCCCACTCTCCCATATAAAACGGGGCCACAATCGCCAAGGAAACGGTCGCACAGATAGCGACGACTACCAGAACCCGATGGCGACCTAACCACTGGCGTCTCGTGAGAGCCGTGCCAGTTCCTGAAGGGCCCACCATAATCGTATCGAGTTGAAGGGACGTCTCCCTATCGACTAGTAGCCCGTACGCTTTATCAACCGCCTACGCCGCACCCCGGCCCCTGCGTACAGGTGCGGTTGTACCATAGATGTAGATAGACTGCGTCTTGAGCCCCGGCTTGACTGCTATCGAGATAGTAGTTGTACACATTGAACTCGTTGGGCTGTGAGGGACCCCCAAAGTGACAGATGAACTGATCCTGCGAGCTCGTAACGGTGGAGGTCGTGTAGGACAGGGGAACAATCACAGACAAACCATTACCCTCCCATCCCGTGTTGATTCCGACCTCGATGGAGAGTCCCTGTGTAGAAGTGAAACTGCCACCGCTGTACCACCCCTTTATCGCCCCTCCAGGACCAACGTAGAGTGGCGTCGCGTTCGGTGGCACCTTGGAGTATTGGTCGACGTAGGTCTCCATATTCGTCCCGTCACCGAAGGGTTTGTCGTATGCCCAAGAGTTGACGAACACGGCTGCGTGACCGCTCTCGTTCAGGATGCCAGTGGTGTCCCACTCTTCGAACTCGTCTGATACGAAGGGCCCGGGTTCCCCGAGAGCCTCTGTGAAGCCACCGTAAGTTTGCGTGTCCTCGAATCCGGTTCCGCCGATGTTTTCGTATACTGTCTGCGAGCCTCCGCTCACGACTGTGACATTGCACATCACCAGATTCGTGTGGACGAAGGCGATTGCCACAGCCGCGGGATTGTATGTGTTTGAAAGAAGGCCGAACTGAGCGTAATCGTTGGATACGGAGAGTGACGAGCTGATCCAATCTGTCGCGTTCCAGTAACCCTGGTCGTTTGACTGAAGCAAGTAATGGCTGTTGGAGGCCGAAGTGGGTTGGCCCATCCAGTTGTCATTGCCCGAGTTGTCCGAAGTTGTACAAGTCCCGCTTGACGAGAGCGCTAGGGTGACTGTTACAAGGATGGGGAGGGTTCCGGACGATGTGATTGTATACACGTCATAGAGCGGAAAGCCAAGGGCGTACGCTCCAGATGAGTTAGTGGTTGCAGCATTGTCCTGAAAACTGACCTGCTCTAAGGAGACTGAGGGATAGAACTCTCCCAGAACGTCATCGGTCGCGTACTCGTCTTCACAGTAGGCGTTCGGCCAGACTTGCGCGTTGACCAGAGGGGTACCGATCTGGTCCAGTTGGTCTGGATTCGAGACAGCCTTAGAGACCCATCCTACGAAATCCGCGGGTGGCGCGAGACCTGTGACGAACGTACCATTGTAGTAGGCGGCCGACCCGCAGTTGCTGTTGTCCTCAATTTGATAGTAGTAGGTCGTGTCTGCGCTCAGGGCATTGAGGTTGATGCTGAGCCCGCTCGACTCCGGTACAGGCAGTCCATAGCTGGTCGTCGTCCCCCATTGAAACATCGTGGAGTACTCGTTCGAATCTGTCCAATTGATCCAGACCTGGCGGTACTCGCTCTGCATGGTCGGCGAGCCCTTCTGCAGGGTAATCTGAGGGTTCACAGTGCACTCAAACAACACCGGCGGCGAGCTCTCCCAGAAGTCGCTCGTCGCTAGCGTGGTTGAAATGCACGTTGAGCATTTGACTGACAATGTTCCCCCGTCCGCTACCGCCTTCCAGCTTCCGAATGTCTTTCCGCTTTCCATCGTGCCCGAAAGGCTCAGGTTGCATCCGGAAGACTCGCAAATGGTCTGGCTGACGTCCGTGTTGCTGCACTCCTGTGTTCCGGCTATAGTTATCGTGCCTTCAGGGCACTCGAGAGTCACATAGTTACCCGTCTTGATGATTAGAGGTGATCCATTACCGTTTCCTGCCATGGTTAAGCCGGAGCCAGAAAGGCGGTCGCTCCGAGACCCAAAACTGCTCCCAATGCCCGACACCAGGACCAGCGCAGTTACTACCAGACCGATCCCGACGATAGATGACCAACGCGACCGCTGAGGACTCCACCGCCGTCTGCGCGTCCGTTGTAATTTGAATCTATTCGACATGTCGAAGTGTCTGTCTCTGCCTGCCTGCATTGTGCACTCCTCCAGCTCAACAACCTCGAGCCTGCAAGAACCGACCGGAACAACGCCTCCAAAGCAAAAACCCCCAGTGCCGGGCACGGTTTCGGCCCTACCCGGCTCAGCCGAGACCGTGCGTTCTTCGCCCGCGGTCACTGCGGTTCCGAAGGTTGCATCCGAATCGCTCACGCCCTACATCAATCTTGTCTCCCGTCCTTTCAAGAATCGCTGAAGTCGGTCTGCTGACTAGTGGTCTGCCTCAGTGGCTCCGCATGACGCCACTTCCAAGTTTCCTGATGGTCCGTGGAGGACTCTCCCGACCCAGTCCGATCTCCCCTCCATCGAACGCCCCCTTACCATCGTTTCTCTGAGGTGAAGTGGAGGATTCCGGTTCGCGAATCGGGTTGGAGGCACCTTTTCTCAGGGAAGAGAAGGCGCTACTCTAAACACGCAACGCCAGTTACAACCACCGGCGACCAGTCGTCATCTACCCGTGGGCTCCGCCACAGATGGACCGTAGTACGGCTATTCTGCACCGGGTAGTATCAGGCCATAGGCGACGTCGGACATGTCGCTGTGCTCCGGGTTCATGAAGATGTGGCGGGTCTGGGTGCACTCGAGAAGACCCTCTAGACCGAGCTCCCTTCCAATCCCGCTGTTCTTGAACCCGCCCCTCGGTGCGGCCGCGGAGAGCATGTGGTACTCGTTCACCCAAACGGTCCCGGCGTCGATCTGGGAGGCGACCCGCTTCGCCTTCTCGAGGTCGGTCGTCCAGACCCCCGCGGCGAGCCCATAGTCGGTCCGGTTCGCCAGCTCGACCGCCTCCGGCTCGTTCTCGAATTGCATCACCGAGAGCACCGGCCCGAAGATCTCCTCCCGCGCGATCTCCATGTCGTCGCGGACGTCGGTCAGGAGGGTGGGGGGGTAGTACAGACCGCCCGGCGGGGCGACCCCGGAAACCTCCTTGCGGTAGCGGACCTTAGCACCGGCGGTCACCCCGGCGTCCACCATGGTCTCGATCTTCTCCCGTTGCCTTTCGGTGGTGATCGCGCTGACGTCGGTCTCCATATCCAGCGGGTTGCCGGGCCGCATGGTCTCCATGAGCTCGCCGAGGCGCGAGAGGAACTTCTCGCGGATCGATGCCTGGAGGATCAACCGGCTGCCGGACTCGCAGAGCTGGCCGGAGTTGAGATAGATCCCGAAGAGGACCCCCCTCGCGGCCGTTTCGAGGTCGGCGTCCGCGAAAACGATGTTCGGGGATTTTCCTCCGAGCTCGAGGGTGAACTTCTTGATCCCCGCGGAGCCCGCGAGGAGCTCCCGGCCAGTCTTTGTTGAGCCGGTGAAACTCACCAGGTTCACCTTCGGGTGCCGAATGAGGGCGTTGCCCACCACCCCACCGGTGCCGGTGACAACGTTGACCACTCCCGGAGGGAATCCGGCGGCGGCGGCATCCCGTCCGAGCTCGAGGGCGGTCAACGGTGTGTAGTGCGATGGCTTCAGCACGACCGTGTTGCCCGCGAGCAATGCCGGAGCGAGCTTCCAGACCGCCATCAGGAACGGGACGTTCCACGGAGCGATGGACGCGACGACGCCCATCGGGGCGTACTGCACGATGCCCCGGGTGCCCGGGTACTCCGGGTGTTCGATCTCGCGCTCCAGCTGAAACTCCTTCGTGGTGGCGAAATAGCGGATGTTCTCGATTCCGAGCGGGATGTCCATGAGCGTGCTCTGGCGCAGGGTTTTCCCGGTGTTCGCGGACTCGAGGAACGCGTAGCTTTCCGAGCGGGACTGGATCCGCTCCGCCAGCCGTGACAGGAGCGCCTGTCGTTCCGGCAGCGTGGAGCGCTTCCACTGCCGTAGGGCGTCGTACGCGGAGTCGACGGCTTCGTTGACCTTTCCCACCGTCGCGAACGTCACCGTCGCGACCTCCCGGCCATCGGCTGGGCTCTTCAGCAGGTGCGCTTCGCCCTCGAAGTCCTCGCGGCCGCCGATCAGATTGCCGTACCGCGGCTCCATCTACCCCTCGCTGCCGAACGCCTCGGTGAACAGTTCCCTGAGCTCGGGGGTCCCCGAGTCGCGCGGGTTCGTCACGAGGCCGGTCGACTCTGATGCGCCAGAGACCAGCTCCTCGAGCGCGGAGAAGTACTCCTTCCGCTCGACGCCGACGTCTTTCACGAGGTAGGCCTGGCCGATCCCCTGGAAGAACCTCCGCACCGAGTCGGCGAGGTGGGCCCCGCGATACGGTGCGGGAAAGATCGCATTGAGGCGTGCGTACCGCTCTTCACAGGCCGAGCGGTTGAAGTCGATGACGAGCGGGAGGAAGATTCCTACGGTCTTCCCGTGGGGAATCTTGAACCGCGCCCCCAAGGCGTGGCCCAGGGCATGGGCCAAGCCGATTTGGGAGTTTGAGAACGAAAGTCCGGCCATCGAGGCGCCGATGTGCACGTCGCCCCTCAACTTCCGGTCCGAGGGGTGCGCGAGGACGCCCGGGAGGCTCCCGAGGATGAGCTCGAGCGCCTTCTCGGAAAAGGCGTCGGAGTACGGGTTCTTCCACGTGCTCGTGTAGCCCTCGATAGCATGGACGATGGCGTCGACCGCCGTGTTCCTCGTTGCTTCGGGCGGTAGTGAGAGGACCATCTCGGGGTCTAGTATCGCGTAGTCGGGAATGATCTCGGGTGAGGCCAGCTCGTGCTTCCGCCGCTCGGGTTCTTCGCTCAGGACTGCGGCCCACGTACACTCCGAGCCGGTCCCGCTGGTCGTGGGAACCGCGATCAGCCGGCATTTCTTTCGTAGTCCCAAGGGCACGAGGGGCGTCGCGTCGTACACCGTGAGGTCGGGGCGCTCGTAGAGGAAGAAGAGGATCTTCGCCGTGTCGATGGAGGAACCCCCGCCCACGCCGAGGAGCCATTCCGGCTGGAACCTCCGAATCTCTTCGAGGTGCTGGGTCATCTGGCCCAGGGTGGGCTCCTCGCCGATGTCGGCCACCACGAGGCTCTCGGCGCCGGAGGGAAGCGCGGCCCGGACCTTGTCGGGCAGTTCCGTCTTCGCCAGGTAGCGGTCGGTGACGATGACCGCCTTCCGGATTTCGAGGGAGGAGAGGTACGACAGCGACTCCTCACCAAACACGATGGTGGGGGCCCGGAAGAACCACATCGGGTGCCGTCAGAACTCGGTCTTCACCGTCGAAGCCGTGCCGACCATCTCCTTCGCGGCACGAGTGAACCGCATGATCGTCATCATCGACCCTTCGAGCTTGAACTTCCCGGTAAGAATCCCCTGGATTGGGTCGATCTCCTTGTTGATCAAGCGTTTCCAGTTGGTGAACGGACCGCTGTACTTGTAGTCCGAGGCCGGAAGTTCCGCCGCGGAGAGAGAGAACCGGGCGGCGCGACACTTCCCGTGGTAAAGGTCGAGGTAGAGATAGGCCTCCTTGTCGAAGGCGTCGTCCTTCCGAACGACGAAGATCATCGACCCTTCCCATTTCCTGGCAGCGTCCTCGTAGTTCGGGTTCGAGTTCAGCTTGGCGACGTACTCCGTCAGCCACTCCTCACTGGGGAACTTCGCCATTGGGTCGCGAAAAGGACTTCCCGGCGTATAAGCGTTGGAGCAGGGCGACTTCGGCAATTCCCGAGGGTTGACGCACCACGCGCCAGGCGGACTCCCTGCCTCTGACCGGAGGCGTGTTGGATTGAATGCTGGCCGCGTTCGAACAGGAAGTAGTGCGGTTCCTGCGCCGTTGTCGGGAGCGTATACGCATCAATCCGCATGTATGCGACGGCCTATAAACGGGGTTATACTACAGGTCCGCCGCCGGGTCGGAGGCTGATTGAGTCATGTCTCATCTGTCGCGCGGTTCTGGAGAGCTGTCGGGAAGCGAGACGTTCAACTCTGCTCGCCCTAAGTTCGCTCACGGGCATGGTCTTCGGACGATTTCCCGGGCCGGACTTGGCTTGGGAGCGATCCTTGTCGTAACGACGCTGGTCGCCGGCACGGTGGCCGCCTGCGGCGGCGGAGGGGGCGGAGGCTGGACCGGAAAGTCGACCGCATGTCCTAACCCGAGCACTCTCGGGACCTACTCGGTCGACCCGAACCTGACGGCGACGTTTGTCCTGCAGGGAACGGGCAATTGGGCGTCGTACACCTTTGGTTCCACGAACGAAAGCCCCTCGCAGGGCGTTCCGGGCCTCGTCGCCTATTGCGTCTATCCTTCGGCCGGTTCGATGCCCCGCTTCGGAGAAGGTCAGGCGCGGGGCTGGAACGGCGAGCCATTCTGGTACCAGTCCAACGAGACGGTGGGGTACCTCGCCTTCGTTCGGAGTGACGGGAACTTCTCCAACATCCCGTTCGACGGGACCCAAGGCATCACCATCGGGGATGCGACCTGGTCCGGTGAGTCCCCGACTGCCCAGACCATCCTGCTCCACATCGTCGACCCGGCGATGTGCGCTCAGCTCTATCCGTCGAAGAACCTCACGGGCAACCTGAGCGGGGATATTCGAAACGGCGGGAATTCCGGCGGTTACTCAGGCGGCGGCTACTGGGGTCACGGGGGCTGGGGGCACGGAGGGTCGAGCGGGAACTCGGGCGGCTGTTTCGTCTACCCGACCCAGGTGAACACCAGGTGTAGCGTGCCGGAGTCCGCTCCTTCCGCACTCCACGTCTCGGTCGCTTCGCCGGATATGGCGGTGCCGTCCGGCACGAACGTGACGGCGGAGTTCGAGCTTTCCGTCCCGAGCTTCACGTGGGCCGACCACGGTGTCACGATCTTCCTGCCGAGTCTCAACGTCCACTTCCCGACCTCTGGCGGGGGGCAGCTGCTGCTCTACTTCGCCCCGTCCAACGTGACGATCTACTCCGGCGGGTGGACCTCTCCGATGGCCGTCACCAAGACGCTCACGAGCGGTACGACCTTCACCTCGAGCCCAGTGTGGCTCAGCTCGGCCAACCTCGCGGTGATGTTCGCGGGCCATCCGACCAACCTCACGCTTGAGTTCCAGTGGGGCTGGATCGTCAACGCCTCGGGGACGGTGAGCCAGCAATGGAGCACTCCGAGCACGACCGCCACCTACCCGGACTACCCGAGCATCTTCTCAGTGGCCCCGTACGTCTCGATCCTTTCGACCAGCAGCGTGAGCGCGGCGGGCGGGACGTACTTCTGGATCGAGCTCTCGGGCGCGGTGCGGGGCACGACGTTCAAGACCCTGGTCGAAACGCCGACCGGCGTGGAGCTGCACTGCCAGACGCAGACCAGCCCCGGCCAGCACCACAAGTGCCACTCGTCCTGGTGGGGCTGGGGAGGTCCGAGCACGTTCTACGTCGGGGTGCCGCTCACCTACTACAACATGACCGCGATCTCGCCGGGCAAGTACCTCATCCACATTCACGACCAGATGGGCGCGATCGTAGAGCAGGTGTCGATCACAATCACGTGAGTCGGGCGGGTTGGCCTCGCCCGGACTCTCGGACGAGTCCGGTCCCGGTAGCGAGATTCGTGCCGGGCCGGCGGGCCCCACCCGATCGATGGTGCCCCGTGCCGAGATGGGTCGTGAGCTCCCACTCGTCGCCCTTCAGGTTGGACCGTTGCTGCGCGTCAGATCGGGGTTGAGACCCACCTCCCAAAGAGTAAAGGCGCCCACCACCCGTTTCCGGGACCCGTCAGGAGGAGAACAACCGGAGGGAACTCCTCAGTTTCTCGCCGGGTCAAGGACGATGGCCAGAGATACGGGCAAACCCCCGAGGAGAGCGCGCCCCTTCCGCTCGCGTGCCGCGCGGTATCGTGCCGGGAAGGCGCTCCGCCACAAGGTCCCCCGTTCGAGCCACGCTCACTGGCGCCCATCTAAGGACCGCCCGGATGTTGTCGAGCTGCTGCAGGTCGCCGACCGAGACCGGGTCACGAGCCTGCTCCCGGTCCGGTACGGTAGGATGGCAAGCTCGGCGTTTGGATTCCTTCGGGGCTCGGCCGGCGTGATGGCCCATGACCTCACGTCCACGCCCTCGACCGGCCTGCGGGTCCAGATGGCGGGGGACGCCCATGTGGGCAACTTCGGCATCTTCGCGACCCCCGAACGGGACGAGGTGTTCGACGTCAACGACTTCGATGAGACGCTCGTCGGACCGTGGGAGTGGGACCTCAAACGGCTCGTCACGAGTCTGGTGTTGGTCGGTCGGATGAACGGCTTCCCGGGACGCATCTGCCGGGTGGCCGTACGGAGCGCCATCCGTGCCTACCGCGACCGAATGGAAGCATACGCGCGGATGCGCTACATCGACATCTGGTACGCGCACTTGGACCTCGCCGAGGTGAGCCTCGAGGTCCGCAAGGAGGGGCGCCGGCTCTTCGCGCGCGAAGTCGCAGAGGCCCGCGACCGCACAGGGTTTCGGGCCTTCCCGAGGATGACGAGCCTGGTCCGTGGTCAGTCCCGAATCCGGGAGGCCCCCCCGCTCATCGTCCACTACTCCACGGCTCTCGCCGAGAGGAATGTCCGAGAGGTGTTCGAGCGGTACAGCGCTGAGCTGCCGCCCGAACGGCGAGATTTGCTGGACCGGTATGTGCTTCAGGATGTGGCGCAGAAGGTGGTGGGGATCGGGAGCGTCGGAACCCGCTGCGCCGTCGGTCTCTTCCTGAGCGACCGCGACCTCCTCGACCCTCTGTTCCTGCAGATCAAGGAGGCCGGAAGTTCCGTATTCGAGAAGTACCTCGGACCGGCCCCATACCCGAATCACGCCGAACGGGTCGTCGTGGGTCAACGGTCAATCCAGGAGGCCAGCGACATTTTCCTCGGCTTTAGTTCGGCCGGAGGAAGGGACTACTACGTTCGCCAGCTGCGGGACATGAAACTCGCCTCCGACCTCTTGGCCTTGGGGCCAAGGTCCCTCTTCGGGCAGGCCCAGCTCTGCGGGGCCTCCCTGGCCCGTTCCCACGCTCGGACAGGGGATCCGGCGGAGATCGCCGGTTACCTGGGGTCGGGGGAGGCGTTCGGGACGGCGCTCACCGCGTTCGCGGAAGCGTATGCGCGTCAGAGCGAGTCCGACCACCAGACCTTGGTCACGGCCCTAAAGCGCGGACTCCTCCCAGGGGATCCGGGTCCGTAACGGAGCTCCTCGCCCCTCACAATCCGAAATAGACCCAGACGGCCACGAGGACTACCGTCCAGATCACGAGGAAGCTCATCGGAAGAATCTCAGTGAGGAAGTCCGGGCTCAAGCGGTCCGGCCAGGAGATGGCATGGTCCTTCGAGAAACGTTGGGCGTGCGCGATGTACGGCCGAAGCAGGTCCACCTCGATAGTCCCTCCCGAGCGAAGAGTGACCGGGGCGGGCATCACACCGTCCACCGGCGGAGAGAGCCGCTCGAGGTTGGCCGCGCTCTCGCGCCACATCTTCATAGCGTCGATGGTCCGGTGGAGGAGGATGAGCCAGACGAACGAAATCAGGAACCCGAGTCCGGAGACGAACGTGACGAGGACCAGCAGGAGTCCGTGCTGGTTGAGGAAGTAGTTGATCACAACCACCAGAGCCGTGATCAGGACCGTGCCGATTGCCGCGAAATACGAGGTCCGGCTGGCCGCGAGCTGACCCTCTTCTGCCGCGAGCCGTTCGTATTTGTCGTGGAGCCAGCGCCGCACGTCGGGGTCGAGCGGAGGGGTGGGCGCCTCCGGTGGCAGTTTGATAGGGGTCACGGGGGCGCGATGGGCACGGAAGGGTAAGGTTATCTCACAGCCGGTCGCGCGGCCGGCGAGTGGGGCAGGGGAAAGGCCCTTCCCGCCGCATGGAAGTGACCGAGAGGGGAGCGGGGTCGGCCGTTTTTTCACCCCCTCCCCGCACCCCTTCCGGCGAGGTCGGGACGCGACGTTTATCTCTCCCGGAGGGCGGCGGCAGGGGAGCTTCAAATACGGAAAATCCGTAGCGGAAGGGATGGCTCAATCAGCTGCATCGTCGCCGCCGGTCGAGGCGGTCCGACGAGGTGTGAGCCGCGGGGTCTTCGTCGCGGTTGTTGTGATCGTCGCGATCATCGCGGCGGCCGGCGGGATCTTCGCGGGGAAAGCGCTTTACGGCGGTTCGAGCAGCAAGACCCAGTACCTCGTGGTCGGGACCAACGTCCCATTCCCGCCGTTCGAGTCGTACAACTCGTCCACCAACAGCTACTACGGGCTCGACATCAACTTCTCGCACTACATCGCAACGGCGTTGGGACGGACGCTCGTCATCGACAACTACGAGGATTTCACCACCCTGCTCGTCGACGTCGGCCACGGGGTGGTCGACATGGCCGCCTCCGCCATCACGGAGTCCGGGTCGATCGGTGCGGCCCGCAACGCGACCATGACCTTCTCGATCCCCTACTACGACGCAAACCAGGCCGTCCTGGTCAAGAATGGGAGCTCGCTCCACTGCCCGTCCACGGGATGCACGGTAGCCAACCTTTCGTCCCTCAAGATCGGTGTTCAGACGGGGACCTCCAGTCAGGCGTGGACGTCGGCCTATCTGACGCCTGGGAATGAGACCGGTGGGGGCGCGGTCACCGCCTATGCCACCGTTGATACCGAGGTTACCCTGCTGCTCGCCGGGACCCTGGATGCGGTGATCATCGACTACGGACCCGCACTCTCCTACGCGTCGGCCTCCTCGGGCCAACTGGTCGTAGCGGGCGAGATCTTCACCAACGAACTCTACGGCTTTGCGGTGCAGCACGGGGACCCCGAGCACATCCTCACGGTCATCGACTACGTGATCAACCAGTGCGTCGCGAACGGGACGTACAACGCGTGGCTGAAGTACTGGTTCCCGTAGGGCCAGGAGTGACCGGAGTAGTCTCCGTGTCCCGCGACGGGGCCGCGGCCGGGGGTAGTCATCGAGCCACCTCGGTGAACGGCGGGGTCTAGACACTCCCTCTCGGAGTCCTTCGAGGGGTGTGTCTTGCCAGCCCCCGAACCCCCGGGAACCCCTTCCTCCTCTTCCTTTCAGCCCCCGCTGGCGCCCTCGCCCATCTCCCTCCCCCGTCGGCCCGCCCGACCCCCTCTGCTAACCCGGGTTCGGGCCCTGTTGGTCGTCGTACTTCGAACCCTCTGGTCCGTTCTGGTTACCGTCCGCCGGCGGGGCTTCACGGCCAAGATTTGGACGCCGATTCTCTTCGGCCTCATCGGTTCGGAAGCCGCGCTCCTCGTCCTGCTCGAGTTGGGGGCCCACGGATTCTACCGGGTCCACTACGCGCTCACTGTCGTCTACCCCGCCCTCCTCGCCGGATTCTGGCTGAGCCTCGAAGTGGTCGGGGTGATTCTCACCGTCGGGTTCACGCTGGGGTTGATGATCGGCTGGGCCCGCACCTCCCGCTCGGCGATCCTCCGTGGCTTCGGGGGGATCTACGTCGACTTCTTCCGGAGCATGCCCCCGATCGCGCTCATCGTGTTCTTCAATCTGATCGGGGCGATCGAACTGGGCACCACGAACCTTAACCCGTACGCCATCCACACGATCACTCTCTGGTTCGGCGCCGTGGCCCTCGCGCTGCACACGGCCGCGTATCAAGCGGAAATTTTCCGGGCCGGCATCCTCTCCGTTCCCACGGGGCAGACCGAAGCGGCGGATGCCGTCGGGCTCTCGCGGTTCCGGTCGATGTTCTCGATCGTCCTGCCCCAGGCGTTCCGCGTCTCGCTGCCGGCCCTGGGGAATGAGTTCTCCTCGTCGATCAAGGACACGTCGCTCCTGAACGTCATCGGCTGGCTCGAGATCAGCGGCCAAGCGTACGTCCTCTCGTCCAACGCGGTGACGGAGTACTCCTACCTCTACGGGTCACTGGTGGTCTGGCTCGAGGCCGCCATGTTCTACTTCGTCCTGACGTACATCGCGACCCGTACGGTTCGCGCCATCGAGGATCTGTTCCGAGTGCCGGGGCTGGAGGCGGCCCATCTATGACCAAGTTGCGTGTCCGAAAGCTGTACAAATCGTATGGAGACCTGGAGATTCTGAAAGGCGTCGACCTCGACATCGATGCGGGCGAGGTGCTCTGCATCACCGGGCCCTCCGGGTCGGGGAAGTCGACTCTCCTGCGATGCATCAACCTCCTGGTCCCGCCCGATGCCGGCGAGATCTACCTCGACAACGTCCAGCTCAATCGCGCGGCCATCCGCCCGGAGTGGGTGCGCCAGCAGATCGGGATGGTCTTCCAGTCGTTCAACCTGTTCACCCATCTGACCGCCCTGCGCAACGTCGAGCTGGCGCTCCGGCAGGTGAAGCACGTGAAGCGGCTCGCGGCGCGCCGCAAGGCGATCTACGAGCTCACCCGGGTGGGGCTCGCGGACCGTCTCCACTCGTACCCGGCACAGCTGTCGGGAGGTCAGCAGCAGCGAGTGGCGATCGCGCGGGCCCTCGCCATGGACCCGAAAGTCATGCTGTTCGACGAACCCACCTCCGCGCTCGACCCGGAGTCCACTCACGAGGTGCTGGGCGTGATGACCCGCCTCGCGGAGGAGGGGATGACGATGGCGGTCGTCACTCACGAGATGGGATTCGCGCGGGCCGTTGCCGACCAGGTGGCGTTCTTCGACCAGGGGATCATCTTGGAGAAGGGGACCCCGGAGGAGATCTTCGACCGCCCCGGGCACGAGCGGACGCAGGCGTTCATCAAGAAGATCCTGAGGTGAGTCATCGTGGTCGATCCGGGGTCCCCGACTGCACCGAACAACCCTGCCGGCGCGTCGGGGACCCCGCTCCCGTCCGAAGGTGCCAACATCCCCGGCACCCCGCTCCCTCGGGCGGGCCCGGTGCCTCCCCCCTCCCGGGCTCGCGAGGGGAAGGCGCTCCCTTGGCGCCGTCGCATCTCGATGGGCCTTCGCAGGGGGGGCCGTAGGGTCTGGGAGTTCCTCCGGGCAAACCGCCGGTCCATCGCCGTAACCGCAGGCGCCGTCGCCCTGGCGTTCCTCGCCGTCGTGGCTCTGGGCCTCCTAGGGCTCTACAACCTGACGTTCGTCTACCAACACCTCGGGGAAGGAGTTCAGCCGGCCGAGGTCTCCCTGGAGTTCACGACCTACACCTACCTGATCGGGTTCTGTGCCGCGTTGGGACTGGGTCTGATCCGCGCCTACCCGCCGAAGCGCATACCGAAGCCGAAGCATGTCCACGGGAAGCCGCAGCGGACGGTTCGCCAGCGCTTCTCGGGCCTCTGGCGATGGCCGTTGTACGGGTTCGCCACCGGGTACGTGGCCGCGATCCGCGGCACTCCGTTCCTGGTCCAGATGTTCATCGTGCTGTACGCGATGGCCTTCTCCTCTCCGCACTTCTCCGCGCTCGGCCTGCCCCTCTGGTACTGGGCCGGGTTCTTCGCGCTCTTGATCAACACCACCGGCTACCAGGCGGAAGCGATCCGCGGAGGGTTCCAGTCGATCGACCCGGGCCAGATCGAGGCGGCGAAGGCGATGGGGCTCTCCCGCTTCCAGGTGTTCCGGAAAGTGACGTTCCCGCAGGGGGTCCGGCTGATCACGCTTCCCCTCGCGAACGAGTGGATCAGCAATTTCAAGACGGCCACCATCCTGAGCCAGATCTCCGTCATCGAGGTCTACTACTGGGCCCACACCGACATCGCGCTCACCCTGGCGGCCCCGATCGAGGCGTTCGTCATGCTCTCGATCTTCTACGTCGTCATCAACGTCGCCCTGAGCCGCACGATCACCTACCTCGAGAAGGTCCGACGGATTCCCGGGCTCGGAACCCCGACGGTGGAGGTCTCGACCAGTCAACGAGTGCTCGGCATGCGTGGCCGGAAGAACGTTACCGGGGGCCGTGCGTAGGGTATCCTCCGGGGACGCGGCCCCGGATCGGGTACAGTCCACCGACTACGATGGGGGCGGGGGGCCACCCGCGACCGGGTGCCGATGGAGGTAGAGCCGTCCCAACGCCCATCCGATCACCCCGAAGATGATCGCGCCGACCACCATCGCGATCACGAGGTCGATGATCGCCGGGACGAGGTCGCTCAGGCTGATGTAGCTGAGCTGCTGGGCCAGGAGGACGAAGACGATCCCGAGGACAATCCCGCAGCCGGCTCCGTGGGAGGTCGCGCTCACGGAGTTCCTCCCGGGGGCGGAGGGGGCGGAGAGGGGGGTGGCGGAGAGGCCGGCGGCGTCGTCGGAGGCGGACTCGAAGGAGGAGGGCTCGGGGGAGGCGGAGCCGCGGGAGGCTGCTTCCGTCCCGCCGCGGCCTGACGGCCCGAGAGCGCCACGGCGTAGAGCTCGTAGATCCCGATGATGAGGAGCAGGATCGGTAGCACCGCCCCGATGGTGTAGGGCGCGGTCGAGCGGACGTAGAAATTCTCGCTCCAGAGCGTCGTGCCGTTGGGGTTGAGCAGGCTCGCGGTGAGACGGTAGAGACCCGAGAGGATGTAGGTCAGCTCCCCCGGGTTCCAGTTCATCGGGAAGCTGCCGCCCGCGCTCGCCCGCGCGCCGGACAGGGTCACGTCGCGGGTGACCGCAGAGAACCCGAAGTAGAACATTTCGAGCCGGGCGTCGCTGACGAGCACGGTATGGTCGGCGGTGGCATTCCACGTGAACACCACGCTGGCCGTCTGGGTGAAGTCCACCGAGAGCGCACTGCCGCTCGTCGAAGCGGTGCAGATGTCGATATTGTTCCACGTCACGCTGGCAGTGATGTTGTTCGAAGGAGCGCTCGGGGAACAACCGGACGGAGCGCTCGTCCCCGCGGCCGGGCTACGGGCCGCGGCGCCAGCCCATGCGGAGGGAGCGACCGCGAGGAGGGCCACGAGGCCCACGGCGGCCGTGAGGGTCCACGGGATGGGGCGAAGCCTCTGACGGGGTGCCTCCCTCATTCCGCCGCTGGACGGACTCTTGGGATATCTACCTGCCGATTCGGCGCCGCCCCGATGTCGCGGGGGAGCGGTCCGATGGGCCAGCGGCCGCCGGTCGACCTTCGGAAACGCGAGTTGAGCAAACAACGATAAGCGGCCGGCGAGGTTGGCCGGATCGTGAACGACCGTCCGTCGGTCCGTCGCTTGCGCGCCCGTGGCCCCGTCTGTCCGCGGTGCGGGGCCGGGTAGCGCGGGAGAATCGTTCCGGACGGGGGAAGTTTCCATGGAAGCGCCGGCACCGATGGTGGTCACCGACTGGAGAGAACGGTACAAGGAGAAGGTGCGCTCGCCCGAACAGGCGGTGGCGACCATCCAGAGCGGGGAGCACATCTTCATCGGTTCCGGAGCGGCCGAACCCCAGCGGTTGGTCGAGGCGCTAGTGAAGCACGCGGAGACCGTGTTCGGGACCGAGATCGTCCACATCATGACCCTCGGTCTCGCCCCCTACGTCGAACCGAAGTGGGGCGACAACTTCCGCCATAACGCCCTCTTCATCGGCCCGAACGTCCGGGACGCGGTCGCGCAGGGCCGGGCCGACTACACGCCGATCTTCCTCAGCGAGATCCCCCGCCTGTTCGAGACCGGCCGGGTCCCGATCGACGTCGCCCTGGTCGAGGTGAGCCCGCCGGACCACCATGGCTACTGCTCCTACGGTGTCAGCACCGATGTCGTGAAGCCGGCGGCGGAGGCGGCTCGCGTGGTGATCGCTGAGGTCAACGAGCAGATGCCGCGAACCCTCGGGGACTCCTTCCTTCACGTCGACGACATCGACTACCTGGTGCCGGTCGACTACCCGATCCTGGTGACGCAGGTCGGGGCGCCGGACGAGATCGCCCACGCCGTGGGCCGGTACATCGCCGGGCTGGTCGAGGACGGCTCGACGCTCCAGATGGGGATCGGCACGATCCCCGACAGCGTACTCTACTACCTGCGCGACAAGAAGGACCTCGGGATTCACACCGAGATGTTCTCGGACGGGATGATGCACCTGGTCGAGCTCGGCGTTATCACGAACATGAAGAAGACCCTGCACAAGGGGAAGGTCGTCGCCGCCTTCTGCATGGGGTCGCGCCGCCTCTACGACTTCGTCGACAACAATCCGTTCATCGAGTTCCACCCGGTCTCCCACACGAACGACCCGTTCGTCATCTCCCAGAACGACCGGATGATCTCGATCAACAGCGCGCTCGAGGTCGACCTCACGGGCCAGGTCTGCGCGGACAGCCTCGGGACGTACTTCTACTCGGGCATCGGCGGCCAGGTCGATTTCGTCCGGGGCGCCGCCCGGTCCAAGGGAGGGAAGCCGATCATCGCCCTCCCCTCGACCGCGGCCGACGGGTCGGTCTCGCGGATCACCTCGCAGCTGAAGCCCGGTGCCGGGGTCGTCACGAGCCGCGGGGACGTCCACTACGTTGTGACGGAGTGGGGGGTCGCCTACCTCCACGGCCGAACGATCCAGGAGCGGGCCCTCGCGCTCATTTCGATCGCCCACCCGAAGTTCCGGCCCGAGCTCATCCGCGAGGCGAAGCGCCTGAAGTACATCGCCGAGGACGTTCCCGAGATCTCCGAGATGGGGATGATCTACCCCGGCCAGTGGGAGATGACCCACACCTTCGAGGACGGGACGCGCATCTTCTTCCGGCCGGTCAAGGCGACGGACGAGGAGATGATGAAGGACCTCTTCTACCGGCTCTCGGAGCAGACCGTCTACCTACGGTTCTTCCGGTCGCTCAAGTCGATGCCCCACCGCGACCTCGTCCACTTCGTTCACTTCGACTACTCGAACGAGATGGGGATCGTCGGCATCGTCCAGGACCCGGAGAAACCCGAGCACGAGGAGATCATCTGCGTCGGGCGGTACTACCTCAACCGGTCGACCAACATCGCGGAGGTCTCCTACCTTGTGCGGGACGACTACCAGAAACGGGGAATCGGGTCGTACCTTGTGCGCTACCTGGCGCGCATCGCGCGCGAGAGCCGGATCGCGGGATTCGAGGCCGAGATCCTCCCCGACAACGCCGCGGCGATGAAGGTCCTGCACAAGATTGGCTTCCCGGTGGAAACGGTCGTCTCGGAGGGGAACTACCAGTTGCGGGTCCTGTTCGAGCGCCCGGCCACGGCTCCGCAGAGCTGAGCAGTGCACCGTCGGTCCGAGACGACGGTCTAGGTGGCGTCCTCGCCCGACGCTTCCGCCCGCTCCTCGGACTCGGCCTCTGCGCTCCCTTCCTTCGGCTCGGGGGGGCTCGGTCGCTTCAGGATCTCGGCGGCGATACGGTCCAGTTGCTCGATGAGGCGGTCGATGTCCGGTACAGGCCCGGTCGGTTGTGGCTCCGCGGCGGCCGCCGCGGGGACGGCCTCGGCGCGAGCGATAGAGGGCGGTCCCTCGAGGTACTCGGGCGAAGTCGCGGCTTGCGGTCCTTCGGGGCCCCCAAGGCCCGTGCTGCTCACCACCGGGACGGCGGCCGCCGAGGGGCCCGGCCTCCGAGCGGGGCGTCGGCGGGAGTAGAGAAGGACGGCGCCGAGGATGGCGATCACGGCGAGGGCCGAGATGGCCACGACCCACCAGGGGAAGGCGGCGCCGGAGGAGGACGGGGTGACCGGTACGGTGGCGTTGACCGTGAAGAGACCCACCGGCGTGTGGACGCCGTCCGAGATCGTGACGCCGTACGTCCCGACCGCGGTCGTCGGCACGTAGAAGGCGCACGAGAACTCGCCGTTCGAGGTCGTGTTCCCCTTGCACTCCAGGACGGTCGAGTTCCACGACACGAACGCAGGGCGGTTGGGGGCGAGGCCGGTGCCGACCGCCGTCACGAGCGTCCCCGGAGCTCCGACGGAGGGCGAGAGCGACGTGTGGGGGGCGATGACGAAGGAGAGCGACTGGAGCCAGGTCTTCTCCGACACGTTGATGGTGTGGTTTCCGCCGGACGCGAGCGGTACCTGGAAGACGCACGAGAAGGATCCGTTCGCGTTGGTGGAGCTCACACAGAGGTCGACCGTCGAGTTCCAGGCGACCGAGAAGGCCGCGAGCGCGTCGAACCCTGTGCCGGCCAAGGTAACTGAGGTTCCGACGAACCCGATTGACTGCGAGAGCGAGCTCGCGGGCACGACCGAGTACGTGAGCGTGAGCACGGTCGACCCGACCGTGAGCGTGAGGTTGTGCGCCCCCGCCGCCGTCGCCGGAACCACGACCGAGCAGGAGAGTGAGCCGAGCGCCGTGGTCGTTCCGGAGCAGACACTCGTGGACGCTCCGAAGAGGACGGAGAACGTCGTCACGGCCGGCAGTCCGCTCCCGTTCAACAGGATGGTGCTGCCGACCGTCCCGCTGCTTCGGGAGAGCTTCGCGGAGGGGGTGACGTCGAACGGGACGGTCGACCGGTGGGTCCCGTCGGTCGCAAAGACCGTCGCCACACCTTCGGGAGCCGGAGGCACCGGGAAACTACACCCGAACGCGCCGTTGACGTTAGAGAGGACCGTGCAAAGGACGACGGTGGCGTTCCACCCAACAAAGATGGAAGTGTCCGCGTTGAAGCCGGTGCCGCTCGCGGCGATCGACGCACCGACCGGGCCGCTTCCGGAGCCTAGCAGCAGGCTTGACAAGACGTCGAAGACCACCGTGGGAGCGTAGCCCCCTTCCGCCACGACAAGGGTGTGGTTGCCACCGGGCGAGGCGGGTACCGCGAAGATGCAGCTGAGCGCGCCCGTACTGTCGGTCGTCCCCGAACAGGGGTCGACCGAAGCGTTCCACGCGACACGGTAGACCGCACCGGCGTCCAGCCCGTTCGCGGTCACCTCCACGAAGGCGCCGACCGCCCCGGACGTGGGAGCGATGGTCGCGAAGGGGGTCAGCGTGAACGAGGCGAGGGCGACCACCAGGCCGCCTCGGGAGACATCGACGTAGTAGGTTCCGCCGGGAACGGCCGACACCGTGAGAACTACCCCGAACGGGATGTTCCCGGAAGAATCGGTCGTGAAGACCGTCGTACCCGTGCAGGCCGCCACGGTTGGCTGGAGACAGTAGATGTACTGGGTCGAGGGGTCGAACAGGCCACCCGTGAGGTTGATGGAAGTACCGACCGGGCCCGAGACCGGGGTGACCTCGAGAGTGGCGGACGTCACGGCGAATGGCGCAGACGCGACGAAGGACCCGGATTGCGAGACGTCGACATAGTACGCGCCGGGGCTCAACGCTGGCACCGTGAGGATGGTGCCCACCGCGGTGCTCCCGTTCGCGACCGTGGTGATCGTGGAACCGGAGGGGCACACCGAGACGTTCGCCTGGAAGCAGGCGGTGTAGGAGCTCGAGGCCGCGAATCCCGTTCCGTCCAGGTCGACGGGGGTCGCGATCGCACCGCCCGCTGGCTGCAGTACGAGATTGGGGCTGATCGAGAAACTGGTCGTGGGCGTGTAACTGCCTTCTCGGACCTGGACGGTGTGGGACCCCTGAGGCGCGGCCGGGACCGCGAACGAGCAGGCGGCCTGTCCGTTCGCATCGGTCGACCCGCTACAAACGGTCGTCACCCCGTCCCATAGCACCGTGTAGATGGCGGAGGCGTCGATTCCAGTGACGGCCAGGTTGACGGTCCGTCCCACGTGGCCCGCGGTCGGGTTGAGGGAGATCGCCGGCAGGACGGTGAACCCCGCGGTCGCCTGGTTGCTCGCCACCTGGGCCGTAAGGAGATGGCCCCCGCCCGCGGCCACCGGGACGAGGAAGCTGCAAGTGAACCCCCCGGTCGGGTCGGTGGTCCCGGCACACAACGGGGTCGTGACGTTCCAGTCGAGGGCGTACGAGGAGGTCCCGCCGAACCCGGTTCCGGTCGCGGTCACGGACGAGCCGACCGTCCCGTTGACGGGGGAGAGCACGAGGTTGGGGAGGACGATGTACGACGCGGAGGCTGTGTTGGTCCCGTCGGTCACCTGGACAAGGTGTGAGCCCGCCGTCGCATGGGGGACCGTGAACGTGCACGAAAGATCGCCTTGCGGTGTGGAGTGCATCGACCCGACCGTGCACGAGCCGATCGCGACCGACCCGAAGGTGATCGTCAGGAGGGTCGAAGGCTCATAGCCGGCGCCCGTGGCCGCCAACGAATCGCCCACAAACCCGCTGGAGGGGGAGAGCAGGAGAGTCGGCGGGCCGACTACGTAGTTCGCGGTACCGCGGTTCGTCCCGTCGGTCGCGTTCACCGAGTAGCTCCCGGCGGGCACGGTCGGGACCGAGAAAGTGCAGTTGAGGCCGCCCCACCGGTTGGACGTAAGGGAGCCCGGAGCACACGACGACACGCTCAGGGTCCCGAAGGTGACGGTGAGAGCGACCCGCGGGGCATACCCTGCCCCGGTGGCCACCACCGAGGAGCCGACGAACCCGGTCGGGGGTGTCAGAGTCAGGGTCGGAGGTTTCACGACGAACGTCGTGGTCGCTCGGTTGATCCCGTCCGTCGCGTTGACGGGAACCGAACCGGCCGCCACCGTCGGGACGGCAAAGGTACACGAGAGGGCTCCGGTCGAGTTGGACACGAACGATCCGCTCGTACAGGCCGGTATCGTGATCGAGTCGAGGGTGAGCGCTACGGCCGTGAGGGGAGCATAGCCGGCCCCGGAGGCAGAAACGTTGCTGGCAACGACTCCCGTGGTCGGAAGCAGTGCTAACGTCGGAGCCAGCAACACAAAGGTGGTCGAGGCCCGGTTTGTCCCGTCGGTTGCGTTCACCGGGGTGAATCCCGCGGGATCCGGCGGTACTTGGAAGAGACAGGAGAGCGCGCCGGTCGCAGTCGACGTGGTGGAACCCTGAGTGCAGGTCGAGACTGTGTTCGTCCCGAAGGTAAGTGTGAGCGGTGTGCTGGGTGCGTAGCCTAGGCCGGTGACATTGGCCTCGCTTCCGATTAGGCCACTGCCAGGAACGATGGCCAAGCTGGGCGGTTCGACGGTGAAGTTGGCGGTGGCCACGGTGGTGCCGTCCGATGCGGAGACGACGTACACTCCCTCGAGCGACACAGGGACGGGGAACGTACAATTGAACGCGCCGGTGGAGTTCGACATCAACGCGCCCGAAGTGCAGCTCACGATACTCGTGGTACTGAATTGAAGCAGGATCGTCAGATTCGGACCATACCCTATTCCGGTTGCGGCGAGGGGAATCCCGACGAATCCATGAGTGGGAGAAAGGGTTAGGTTCGCGTCACCGGGCGAGCCGAGGGGGTGAACCCGCTCCGCAAGGCCTGCCAGACCGTTAGCGCTCGTGGCGCTGCCGGTCAAACGATAGGAACCGGGGTTGTTCAGAGAAGCGGCAAAGCCGTGACCCGGCGACGCACCGGACGCGAGGACCGATCCGAGACCGACAGTTCCCAGAAGCATAACCAAGACTAACGATGTCCGCATCCGGGACTTGCCGGCCCGCCGCCGGCGCGAAGCGCCGCGCCCGCCAAGTGGGGAGGGCTCCGCCGAATCGTTGGTGCCTGTGATTTCCATGGAGTCGACCGGAGGTGCCGGGGACAACCGCAGATGCTTCCATTCTTAGACCGC
>Ga0187769_10000215_pt1 | contig 31748 bp, 35 predicted proteins | sample 0116_SJ02_MP02_1_FD_133140 | JGI IMG/M metagenome (GOLD analysis project Ga0187769, IMG submission 133140) | Tropical peat soil microbial communities from peatlands in Department of Meta, Colombia - 0116_SJ02_MP02_10_MG | ecosystem: Environmental > Terrestrial > Soil > Wetlands > Peat | place...
GCCATGGCGAATCGCCCCATATGTGAGATGTGTTTGCTGGTTTGAAGGAGGCTGAGAAGGTTCTTCATACATGGGGGCATTGCTGAAGCCATTACTGCGTGTGGCATTTCTTCGGCGGCAAGATGTTGAGACCTAGCTCTAAGTGTGGAACGCAGTGGTTCGACCCGCTTAGCTAACTCTTCAGGCAATTCAACGGTCGTATCAGCCGTCTTCTCAAGGACGCGAGTCTGGACCTCCTCTTCAAGAAGCCTAGCGAAATCCTCTCGGGGTAGCAACACGTATCCTTCCGTTAGCACTCGGTTCACGAGCTTCCATCTCAAGTCGTGAATCCGCGCCGCATTCCGAATATAGACCGTAAAGTGTACTGCAAACTCAAAGTGCGTGTCGCCGACATCTCGCTCGGCAAGTTTCGCATCCCAACCAAATGAGGCGATGGCGACTTGTAGCAACTTGTCGGGGTTCTCGTGCCGGAGCAATTCATACGCTCTCTTTGCCTCGGCGAGTGCATATCTCCGTCGAGTTCTGTCGTCTCCAACAGAGCTGATGAGCATCAGGGCGGTCGGGTAGGTGAGAATGTCCACATCCTCCTGTGTTAGCTCAGCCGCGATTCTTCCTTGAAAGACGCCCTGCCGAATACGTTCCATGGCCCTATCCAGGATGGGCGCGAGCTCCGGCCTGGTGAGTTCTAAAGGATCAATGTTGCGTGATCTTATGTAGCTAGAGGCTTCCGATGTGAAGGGGAACTTCGCGAAATCAAGTTTTGTAAGAACCGTCTGCATCTTAACCGCTTCTAGCCCTTGAACAAGGCTAGGTTCGTTACGCCGAAGCGTCAGGTCCCCTATTCCGCCTCGATCCTCGGGGCCAAGTAATAGAGTAGCTTCCCTTGCTGAGGCATTTCGTATTCAAGTTTCACGGGCATGTTCGTCGAGAACTCTAATGTGACAAGTTCCGCAGCGGATGCTCCGGCTTTTGAGATTTCGGATAGGTAATTAAGGTTGAATGTTGCCTTGCAAGGTTCCTTAACGTCGAGCTCCAGCAGGACGTCGCTGCCTTTCTCAAGTTCTATCTTTGCCCCACTCAGTTCAGTGATGGCTTCGGCGACGAACTTCTCTGGTGTCGTTTCAAACTTCACGTTATCACTGACCGTTTGGATTTGGTCGATTATGTCTTTGAAGCTTGAGCTAATCATCTTGATTTTGGTGTTGAAAGCGATCTTAGGTGTCGGGACTTCCTCGTCTCCCGGATCAAGCGTGGGCAGAGTGAATGTTGTCGTCCATTTTCCTTTGATGATTATGTTCAATTTGCGGGTGGTCTCGTCGTACGCCATTTCCAGAGGCTCCTGTCCCGCGCCCCGGAGCTTCTTGACGATGTCCGTTACGTTCAGCCGTATCTTGGTGGGTTGAAGACACGTATACTCTTGGAAGGCGGATTTGTTCCACTCGAAGTCCACCATCGCCACATGCGAGGGATCCATGGATCGAAGCTTGATACCATCCGGAGAAGCGGTCACGTCCGCCTCCTCGATTAACGTTGAAATGGCAGCCAGCATGTTCCGCCAAAGCCTAGCGTCGCTAACAGTCGCCTTAAACAATCATTACTCACCGAAATTGGACACTGCCCTAGGGAAGCATTAGGCATTTTAATTGAACGGTGTGTTCCAGCCGCAGCCTTTAGGAGTTCTCACGCCAGGTCGTCCCGCAACTTGTGCATCGAAAGAACTGGGTTGACGATTCGTCCGCGCCTCGCGTCTGGACTAGCCAGTAGTAAGCCTCCCGATGTCCACATTTCGGGCAATCCACTTTCGTCTTCGGCAAGGTCCGAATCTTCTGCTCTTCCTTACCAATGACAACAACATTCTCCTTCTGCTGCTCAAGCTTCTGCACAGTCCGGTCTGACCGTTTCGTCTCGTAACCACATTTAGGGCAGCTGAGTACAACTGCCTTCAGTTTCTTTGTGGGCAGGAGCGCGAGCCCGCACTTGGGGCAAAACTGCACTTTTTATCGGAACCTTGCGGGGAAAGTACGTGTCTGCCTTTTAAGTGTAAGCCTTGTCAAGGGGCCTATTTCGTCGGCTAACGCCTCCCTCCGGCAAATTCGCGGTAAAGAAAAACCGATTAGCCCTTGCGGCTTTTGCCTTAGGATTGGGCTTTCCACTCGCGGCAGACAGATCAAACCGTAGCGTTATGATGTTGGTTTTTTGTCTTCTCGAAATCTATTTCATTGAAGAAGCTTGTTGTGGCGTCTCGTTCCCTACGCCCCGACTGTGCGGTTTAGTTGTTCTGCCAACAAGTCGGCTACTCTAACAGCCTCTGGGATAGTTGCGGAGGGGCTGCAGGCGATTCTATACACGCTCTCAGTTTCTTCCTTGCCGAATCCCGCTGCCGCGACCAGAATATGCCGTCCGCCGACAGCCATATCGAGATAATTGGCGTTCCGAGTCCTTGGCCTACCGATTCGCTTGATAGCGATCACGGGAAGTCTCAGCGCTCCGGCCAAACGTTCGATCGATATTTTCCGGTTAGGTAACAGTCGACGACTGAGGATGACGGCGTGGAGTTGTGAAAATTGTTTGGAGCTCTTAATGAGTTTCGAGATCTTGAGGTTGCAGTCTGGTTCACGAGCCTCGATGACGCAGGTGGCTACACCGTCTAACCAAAGAGCTCCCCTAAAGACCACGCTCACCACAACTGTTCTATCCCGCAGGGTCGTGCCGCTTAGTCCAAGAATGCGTGATTCTTTCTTCAGCGATCTTGATCCACTAACTTGCGTTGCCGATGCGCTCCGCCGCCAGTTTGAGAAGGTTAGATAATCCGGAGGTAACGTCGTCAGGGTTTTGGGTTAGAACTTCAACGCTCTCGTCGATTGATATTAGCCGTCTGCGGTATGCTTCGACCAGCAACGATTCAGCGGCGTTAGCCAGATCTTTTCTGGCGAGGCGTGACCCAAGGTAGTCTCGTAGGTCCGCGAGCCTAAGTGCTTCGGAAAGGATTCTATCGCTTACTTTGACGCCTTGAGGACTGCCCTTGATCTTAGTCAACGCCAAGGAGTAGACGAAATTTACGAATGCATCGCCCAAGCTTGCAAGCTGTTTGTTACGCATGGTACGCTGGATTGTTTCGGAATTCATCAGGAAGGCCCGACGGCCTCGGTGAACTTCTCGTCGAACTCCTTGTTGAGTTCCTGCAGGTTCGCGAGCGCGTTCAGCAACGTTTTCTCAGGGGATACTTCACGGCGCGTCTTCAGGTAGACTATGCTGGATCGAATCAGTGGGTGTGGTTGGTCGTAGCCGGCTAACTCAACATTCTTGTCTTGCAGCAGAACATTCTGTAGGAGATTGCAAAAAGTATGGTCTTCACCAATGATCTCCAACCTCAGCTCATTCTTGGATTTTGAAATTACTTTAACTTCCATTGGTCATCACGCATGGGGGTTTGGACTTGGCTCTCAAAGTCCTCTGCAAGTCTTCTCCTTTCAATGTTTCCGCAGGACGGGCATTGTAGGCGGCGATTCTTGAACTCAAGCACGTCTCCGCATTTGGAACAGAATGCTTTGATCACGCCAAGTCCTCGTCCCGCTGTCGTTAGTTGAGGGATCCGGTTCATTTCAATCACCCTACCCCGTATGATATCCCCCGCCTTACAGACATCGGCCATGTTCCTTTCGTACCTCGGGCTGGAGGAGGATATGTGCAACATGCCTGTGAAAGGGACCTGGAGGGCTTTGTCATTAATTTTCCAAATATTCACGGTCGCCATTTTATCCGACGTGTGAATCACTGAGGCGATTACGGTTGTTCCTTCTTTCGGAAGAACCGCCACGTGAGTTGAGGGTAATACGGTCACACGCTTGTTCTTCAGGTCGATTCGCGCTTTACCTGTGAAATTAGCGTAGATGGTACCATCCTTCTCATAGGTGCCCGCGCCGGGGAGATATTGTTCTATGACCCCTATCTTGTCCCCAGGCAACACTGGTTGAATCATTTCGGTTTGCGTTTTACTCAATCTTTCTCCACCAAACTTCGAAGCCACTCCTTGAACACTGCGAATAAGTCAACTTATTCGGGGTAGGTTCTGCCAGTGGTTTCGTCTAGATTATGAGATGCGTTATTTTGTGTCCGCTATATAAGCGCGAATTTTCAGATTACCAAACCTACCCTTGTGGCTCCGGCGGCGTTTGTCGGCGGACGGTTATTTCGTGACTCGAATCACATCGACCTCAACGAAACGTTTTGGTTTGCGGTGAAATGTGAATTGATGCGGAATCTCGATTCTCGTCGCCAAGATTCGCTCGTAGCCGAGTTCCCGTTTGCGGAACCAATCCTTCAAGAAAGAACGTGTGGCGGATTTGTGGATACTATAGACTACCGCTCCCATCTCGATCGCTCGTTCAAGGAAGTGTAGATCAGCGTGCGCTTTCTTCGTGCCGAAAGGAGGGTTCATCAGAACGGTATCCACCGGTCGGCCAATGGCCTCAATTGGGCCAAGAACAAGGTCCACCTGGGTGTGAAACAGCCTTTTGGCAATAGAGGCGAGTCTGAGACTCTCAGGCTCTATGTCGATACCTACAACGTACGCTGCCCCGAGTAGAGCCGCTCCTATCGCCAATCTTCCCGTTCCCGCTCCGAGGTCCAACACCCGTTTGTTTTGAATGTCGTCATTTGCATAGCATGCAGTAAAGAGAATCTCAGCCGCCAAATCGGCTGGTGTTGTGTATTGCTCTAGGGCGGCCTTTGGTTTCGGGTGAGGTTGAATTTGTTGTAGTATGATTGCTAGATCGTGCTTTCGAATCCGGATGGGGCGGCTTGGCAAGTGCTCTGCCTAGTGCCACTCTTCTAACGTCATACCCTTCGTGTAGTCTACCCAGCTTTTCTTTCCTAAGGCGATCATGAGCTCCTCTGGGTTGAGGATTGGTTTCCGGTAACGCTCCTGGTCATCCGTGCTTATCCTGGGGCAGGATATTTCTACGTAGCCTTCGAGGTCTGTGAAAGATTCCAGTGTTTCGGGGATCACTTCGGTTGCACAGATTAGAACGGCGGATTTACCGTTCTCTTCGATCATTTGTTTGAGGCGTCGGGCTAGGGGTATGTTCATTTGACTGGTCTTCAGGCCCACGATGATGCCGATTTGTTTAGCTACTTTGAACTTTTCGATGTTGGTCCATCTTTTCCGAAGGAGTTTCTTGCAAACTTCGGTCATGTCTTTGGCGGTTCGCTGAAAAGGGTCAACCACGATTGTCCGCTTACCGGTAGCTAGGGGAATGCCTAGAGCATGAAAATCCCCGCCGCTTAGCACGACGATCGCATCAATCTTGTCCGCAATTGCCCGGACACTCCCGTAGTCACAGCCAAGCACCTGTCCCGGGTACTGTAACCAACCTGAGGCTCTCCCGATCAGCACCTGCTTACCGTTCTTCTCTAGAATCCTCCTGGCTGAATCGAGCTGGTGGATGTGTTGAATATTGGACGCGAGCCCTATGACATGTTCTGACGTGAGCATCTCTGCCGCCCGCTCGACCAGGTCGTCTATGGGAACGTCGGACCGTGCTTCAACGTAGAGAACGTTCGCCTCTGGAAATTCCCCAGGTATCTCCGCATGCCCGACGTGAATAAGCAGGTCAGCCTCTACATGTATCTTCGGTCCTAACGCTAAGTCGCAGGCTCCGTAGCAGGGGTCGCCTGATACAAAGACTTCAATGCCCCCGTGTCCCTCAATGAGCTTGGCAAGTCGGAACCCTTGAGGTTTTAATCCCTCGGGCATTTGAAGGAGCACACGTTTTGATCCGCGGCGCCGTATCTCCTCGATGATTCTGGACTCTTCTAGCTGATACATTGCTAAGCAGATATTTAGCCTGCAATTTGTTCAACTTAACCGTTCCTTCACATTGCGGGCGCTTTGAATGTCCAAAATTGAGATTCCAACTAAATTCGTCGACAAGGCGAAGTTTGTCCTCAAGATCTTTACGAATGTTGAAACAGAATACGATGCCCTCCTACACTTGATGACCCTAACATTTGACTCCAGTTGGAGACGCAGAATGCTATCCAAGATTCATTTCTCCCCCGAAGTCCAAGTATTGGACCTAGCGTGCGGAACCGGGCTCGTTACGTTTGAACTTGCACACTCCAACCCGACGCCAAAACTGATTGTAGGCTTAGACCTAAGCCCGGCCATGCTGAGGGTCGCAGAAAAGAACAAACTAAGACAAGGGAACGGCTACCCAATAGAATTTGTGAGGGCGGCTGGAGAATTCTTGCCCTTTCGCGGGGGACTCTTCAACTACGTTACAGTCGGTTTGGCTTTGCGAAACTTCGCAGATAAGCTCGCAGTCTTCAGAGAATCGCGCAGGACCCTAAGGCCAGAGGGGTCCTTCCTTTCTGTCGACTTCGTTCGCCCGGATAACTCGCGTATTTGGTCGTTGTACAAGTTTCACATTTTTCACGTGCTCCCCACGATCGGACGCCTAGTTTCCTCGCATTGGAAGAGGACCATGGTTTACTTGGCAAACTCGATAATGATTGCCGTTACCCCAACGGAGGTTTGTAGACTCCTCAGCGAAGTCGGTTTCTCCAATACTGTCTTAGACAGAATGAGTTTCGGAATCGTGGCGTTGATCGGAGCTCAGAAATAGATCGATCGCCGACTGCGAATATTTCAGGTCTGACAGCGAGTTCGCGGCTGGGATCGCCGTTGTCGGCCGCATAGTTTCGTTGCGAGGTGCTTCTTGACTCTTATTTTGCCTTACTCTCGGCAAGGAAGCCGTCAATGCTGAGAAGCGGGCTGCCGTTGAGTAGAAGTACAATCGCGCCAGCCATCAGGCCGTAGTCCTTCGTCAGTGCGCCTATGCCCATGGTCAGGCCGACGGTACCGGTGATTGCAAACTCAATAGTTCCCCATACGCTCGCGAGCCGCGTCAAGAAACCCAGGATTAGTGCTATCGCGCTAAGCGTCTCCAAGAGTGTGAAGAAGTATGTTAATGGTACAACCATCCCCGACCCGAAGAGCCCACGAACTAAACCGTTGGCTTGTGGGTGGCCGAGTATCAAGCGTGTCCAGCGCGGAATGCATGAGTTTAGCCAGAACCCTGCGATAACCAGCCTAAGGATTACGAACGCATACTGGGCCGCCCGCCCAGCGGGAGCGAAAAGAAATGATTTCAAATCCAATTGAGTTCTTCACCTATACAATTTTGCATTATATTTGAGGCTTACCACGCGGCGTAGTTGCGGCAAATATCTGGTAGGGAATGAGAGTGAACATCGCAAATTCTACGGCAGCAATTATGATCGTGGCGCAAGCCCTAACTTTGAGACCTGCGGCCCACCCCAATCATTCTAGTGCTTATGAGTTGCCAAACCGGCGCCAAGGAGTAGAAAACCTGCGCCCACCACGGTGAGCACAGAGAAGCTCTCACCCAGCAGCAAAATTCCCCCTACTAGGCTTACTACCGGGATTAAGTAGAGTTGCACACCTAATTTCGAGACCGTCCTACTGCCAATCAGCGTGTAGAGTATCATGTTAGCCATCACGGTGCTAATGATCGCTAGGTAACCCACCGAAAGCCAACCCGTCACCGAGAGGTTGGCGACTTGAGAGATGAAGCTCGATGAAATGAGTGGAAGCGTAAATGCGGTCCCGATTACGGCGGCCAAAATCGCTGTCGCGGTGGCTCCGTATTCTTTGACCAGAGGCTTCGAGCCGACCGAATACACGCTGTACGTGAAAGCGGCGAGGATTACTCCAAGTGGGCCGGTGATTTGGAGGAACGTCATATCCGTGTTGATTGAGAGTATAATCGCGCCGATAACCGCCAGGCCCAAAGCAAGGATCAACATTTTGCCGATCTTTTCCTTCAGGAACAATGAGGAGAGTATGACGATGAAGATGGGGCCGAAGGAAATTAAGAGCCCGGCCAGTCCGGATGAGACTATGGTTTCGGCATAGTTAAGCGAGAGATGGTAACCCAATACGCTAGCGAAAGAAACCAGCAGCAGTCTTGGGACATGCCTCCGCTGCAACGGTTTCTTCGGTCTTCCATAAACCGGGGCTAAGATTAGGAAGCCTGCCGACGCGATTAACCAACGCAGGACGGTTAAGTTCGGAGGGCTCAGCTCGAACTCAGCCCTACGTATTGCTACAAAGGCCACCCCCCAAATTACGCTGAGGGCTATAACCAGCCCGTAGTCAACCAAACCCTTGCGAATATCTGGAAACGCATGGATCTGCCTCTGTGTTTGTAACATGGCAGGTCTTCCTCGGGTCTTTCCTCACGTCGGCACGGTTCGGAGTCCTCTATGATTCTGTGGATTGCTCAAGGCGCAGGAGTTGCTGTTTTCTCTCTTTGCCCCAACGATAGCCATGCAACTTTCCATCTCCCCCGACAATTCGATGGCATGGGACGATGAGTGCGACAGGGTTGGTCGCGCAGGCCCTGGCCACTGCCCTCGCTGCCTTTGGTTTGCCTAAGGCACGTGCGATTTGACTGTAGGAGGCTGTGGTACCGTATGGTATGGATTTGATCTGGCCCCAAACGAGCGTTTGGAATGCGGTTGCTTGAATGTCGAGCGGAATGTTGAGCTTAGTTTCCGTGCCCGAAAGGTATCTTGTGATCTGTCTCATGGATTCGCGCATTGATTCATCGTTTCGCTGAAGCTTAGCGGAGGGGTACTGCTCTGAAAGCGCGCTCTCAACCACTTTGTCTGAGTCTCCCATGCACACGGCGCAGATGCCGAACTCTGTACCTCCCACCAAGACCTTCCCAAGCCGACAGTCAGCAATTCCATATCTAATCCGCATTCCGGCTCCGCCGCGGCGGACGACGCCGGGGCTCATTCCGAACCTGTAAGCACCATTTTCGTAAAATCGACTTCTTGAACTAAAACCGGCTCGGTAGATCGCCTTCGTCACAGTTTCTCCATTGAGCAACGAGCGTTTCATTTTCGCCAAGCGGAGCCCTTCAATATACTCGCGCGGTGAAACGCCGACAATCCGTTTGAACGTCCGCTGTAAATGGTACGGGCTAGTGCCCACCTCGGCGCTTAGACTACTAAGCGTCAGCTTCTGGGTGAGATTCTTCTCAACGAAGGCACGCACTCGGTCGACCATCACAAGCTGTGTGGAACCACTGCTTTGGTTGGGTTTGCATCTACGGCAGGGACGGAAACCTGAGTGTTCAGCTTCGGCTGGGGTTGCGAAGAACAAGACCTGCTTTATCGACGGGTGTTTAGCCGGGCATGAGGGGTTACAGTAGACTCCGGTCGATCGAACGGCGAACACGAATCGCCCGTCACAGGATCGATTCCGATGGAGTACCGCATTCCATTTCTCAGTATCCGTCAACGTGCTCGGAGCTTGCTGGTTGTGCAGGTCGTTGACTTCTAATGTGGATATTGGCAAGGTCAATGACTACCTCATCACAATACGCGTCAACAGTGCTGATTCCGTCCACACATGCCTTGAATGGCGGTCGTTTCGAAAAACCCTGCGCTGCGAAGCTGAATACCACGGCCTACTGAAGCTTAACCAGGTATTGGATTTGTGTATCACTGGTCCAATTAGCTTTGACCTTACGATCCGAGTTTCTCGGCAGAGTCCTGACAGTATGCCAAGACTGCTGACGCGTTTCCTGAGGTTCTCTGCGTACAATGATTTCACAACGCAAAGTTAGCACATGGATAATAAGTGGATTGACTCCGAATCTTGCGCTCAAACTCCGATTCGTCAATCCGATTATTAAGACGGACACGCACTCACTGCAGGGGTTCAAATGTTCAAGATAACTGAATTATACGAGTATGCCTCTCGAGTACGTCGATCATTTGCCGAGAAGCTAGCTGAGTTGCCATTGGAAATGGTTACGAAAAATACGGAGACTAGTTTCTACAGCATGAAGAATATCATGCTGCACATGATCGATAATGAGGATTGGATAGTCAACTGGGTAATCCCAGGCAAATCACAAGCCTATGCCAGGAAGAAATGGGAAGAGTACACGGATATGGCTGTCGTGTTGAATCATCTAAACGCAGTTGAGAACGGGACCCGTGCATACCTAAAGAACCTGACTGAGGAAGATTTCAGAAGACGGGTTAACTTCGTCCTCTCCTCGGGGCGGGCGTTCAATCTTTCGATTGAAGAGTGCCTATTCCAATCGTTCACGGAGCAGCTTTACCATTTAGGAGAACTCATCGCAATGCTATGGCAAGCGAATGTTGAGCCGCCCAGGATGCAGTGGTTCTGGAACAATCCGAGAGAAACCTGATGCCTCACCGTGAGGGATTCGGATTCTATGTTGTCTGGACGCGTTAAGCCGCTGCTGGCACGGGGACGGCTAGCGTTTCGTGCGTGATAACACAAGCGACGGGTAGCTTGGTGGACCCGACCCGCAGTGCTTGCTTGGCTGTGTCGAGGGCGTTATTATTCACATAGATGTCCAGAATCGATTGGCCCGTCCTAATTCTAGCTGCCCGACCGGTTGGTTTTCCGAATGATCTCCGCATGCCTTCCTGAAGCCTGTCTGCGCCAGCTGTTGCGATCATGCGGTTCTCACGCAGGATTATGTGCGGGTATACTCGCAGGTGAATCTTATACCCAGTCTCACCTAAAGCATCAATCAGGACCTTGTTTGCGGCGACGCGTGCCGCCTCAAGCGCGTTATGCCTGACCTGGACTGGTGCCTGAACGATGAGCGATACCTTATTCTCGAATTTGGCTTTGAGGTCACCCATCATGAACTTTGAAATCTTGGGCGGAGGGGTTCCATGAATGTATTTGTTTCTGGTGTACGGTTGCCCTTTCGGTAACCTATAGTTTCTACCCCTCATTGCTATCTCCTCGCTGAGAGGGGCGAGATTGTCGCGGTGTTACTTAAGCTTAGATGACTTGAAGGAAGCTCTTCGAAACACGCCCACGAGAAGCGACGCTTCACGTCTCGTAATGAACGACCGGGAGATTATGTTCCGGAATGAACGTCGTGCGAGCCGCCGCTTGTGCACGTGCACTCCGCCTTGTGCCACTAATTTTGCGAATTCATGGAGTAGTCGTAATTTCACAGTCACCGATGCGAGAGGCGGACCGGCCCGAGTTGCCTTAGGTCGAAAGAGTTCGTAGAAGATGATGGATGCGGCCGAGGCGATGTTCAGGATATTGTATGAGCGATTGGCTGGTATGGTTACAATCAGATCGCAATGTTCAATCTCATCATTGCTCAATCCTGAGCTCTCTCTTCCGAAGACGATTCCAACATTTCCTTCTGAGGTGGCTATTCGATCAGCTAGGTCAGCTGGTGTGATGGGGACGCGGCTGATGTTTGATCTGCTAGACGCAACTATTGCGCTTGTTCCCACTACGAGATCCAATCCTCTAAGTGCCGCCTTCAGAGACTTCACCTTTTTCGCCTTCCTAAGCACATCATAACCGTGCATGGCGAAGGCTCTAGCCTCCATAGTCAGAGGTGTCTTCGAGTTGACAATCCAAAGATCCGACAACGCGAAATTTTTCATTGCACGAGCAACCGCTCCAATGTTGCCCGCCTTCTCCGGCTCCACCAAGACAACTCGCACTGGCATGTGAATCAGATTCCAATCAATCCTTAATCGAATCAGCAATCATGTTCGATAACGCAACGAATTCCGGAGGCGCGAGCTCATACACCCTTTTTTCACCCAACTGCACCTTCGCCAAGATTTCCTGTTTATGGGTACGGTAATTAGTTTCCAAATATTTTGAAAAGACTCCGCGCAACCGGCGTCGGCGTTGTGTGAACAGGGCCCGAACCAGGTCCTCGAATATCTCGGTGTCTTCTGGGTTTGGGATTTCAAAGGTTGGGCGTGGGCGTACGGTGGCTATTGCTGAGTCCACTTTGGGTACTGGGTAGAAAGCGAACTTTGAAACCTTAGAAACATATTGGGCTTGTGAGCGGGTTTGTAGCATGACGGTCAATCGCCCGTAATCTCGTGTGCCATTTGCTGCGGTCAATCTTCTGACGAAATCTTCCTGCAATAGTAAGCTAGCTAGGCTGAACCTGCTGTTGATTATTTCGACGACTAGCTTTGATGATATGTTGTAAGGAGGGCTTGACACGATCTTAGCCTTTGCAGGAATTGCGAAAGCCAATGCGTCTCCTTCAATAACCTGCACATTCTGACTGGTCGCGAATTTACTCTGAAGATGTTTGGCCAGAGTTCTATCTTTCTCAATAGCTATGACTTTTCCGGCTCTGGAAGCCAAAGCGGTCGTTACGAAGCCTAACCCGGCGCCAACTTCAACCACCGTATCCTCTCTAGACAGTTCGGCTGCGTAGACTAGCCCGTCGCGCGCTTCTTGACTGAGAAGAAAGTGTTGACCGAAACGTTTCAGGGGCGGAATGCCGAGTTCACTAAGTTCACGGCGAACCCAGCCCAAGACTAAATCCTCCGGATGTTATTGCACGCAGGTCTTATTGTGCCGTTAGGAATTTGGACATGTCTGTTTGGCCGCTCTCTTTTGCGAGGCTTGACGCCTTAACGCCGAGTCTGCGGAGAATCGCTTCCGGGTTCGATTCTAGGAATTCTAGGGTCAGTTGTTTTGCGGTGGTCTCGATGAGTTTTGCGTCGGATGTGGGCGATTCCAATGTTCTCGATCTTGTATGTATGCTTAGGTCGGTAAGTATGGTTATGATTGCAACGGACTTGCAGGTCATGGCCTGTTCCTTCAATTTTTCGGACACCGAGTTGGCGAGGTCGGTGAGCAGTGGGTATGTATCGCCTGTCTGGCGTGTGTTCTGTTTTAGTGTGGTGATACGGCTGATTTGGGTTGGTTGTTCTCTCTCTTTGACAGGTTCGTCATCTTCGCCTCTGGCTGCACGGTACAAGTACGTTCCGAGGCTTCTTCCGAATATTTCGACGAGTTTGTTGGCGCTTAGGTTTGAGAGTTCGGTTATGGTTGAAACGTTTAGTTTGGTGAGTTTCTCCTCTGCTTTCTTTCCGACTCCTGGAATTCGGCCGACCGGCAATGAGGATAGGAAAGCGGAGACCTGCAGTGGGCTTACTATTGTGAGGCCATTCGGTTTGGTTTGATCCGACGCTATTTTCGCGATTAGTTTGTTGGCCCCAATTCCGATGGATGCTGTGACGTTCTCTTGTGTGAGTAGTTGCTTCTTGATTTCAAGGGCTATGTCTCTGGCAGAGTCGAAGTTGGAGGGGGCCCTTGCCGAGACATCCAAGAATGCTTCGTCTATACTTGCCTGTTCAAGGGTGTCTGCTTGACTTCTTAGTATCTCCATGATTCTTTCGGATACTTGTTCGTAGTACGGGTGGTTCATTGTGATGAATGCTGCGTCCGTTGATTCAAGTAGTTTCTTTGCGCGAACTATGGGTATGCCTGCTTTGACTCCGTATTTTCTTGCTTCGTAGTTTGCTGTGCTGACTGCTCCGCTGTCCTGGGTTCTGCCTGAGTATACGCAAATTACGACCGGTTTACCCTTAAGGTGGGGTTTCGCATTTTCTTCGCATTGAGCGTAGAATGAGTCTAGGTCCACATGCATGATTACGCGGCGCGGCAATACTGGTGCTCTCTACATCGCTCTTGAGAAGATGCGGTATTTTTCTCCCCCGGTCAGTTCGTCTAAGATTCGCTTCGCTATCACCTTGATCGGGTCACCCACGCTTGTGCGGTCTTGAATGTCTTTGAAACTCGTGAACGGTTTCCTTTCTCGGGCGTTGATTATCTGCCACATCGATTTCTTGCCTATACCGGGAAGTAGCTCCAGCGCGTGCATTCGTGGTGTGATTGCCTGGGAATTATTGAAGAAAGCTACGAATCGTTGCTCTTGGTTGGCGATGAGTTCCTCTAATGCCGAGAGCAGTTCCGCCTTCGCATTAGCCGTTAGGTCATTGTAGCCTATTCTTCCGATTATTCGGTTGATCTTTTCGCGACGGTCTTTCCCTATGTACACTCTCTCGTGGAGGTTGACCTGGGTGCCGACCCGGACCTCTGCTTCGAGTAATGTGAAGTATGTCTCTCCTATGACCTGAACCGTGGGAAGAGCTAGGTGGCGGGGTTTATCCGGTGCTGGTCTACCGAATTGCAAGAAGTCTAGGACGTATGCGTACTCTTCATACAACCTAGGGGGCAGCCCAAATTCGTTGTTACCTCCAGCCCTGAACTTTGACCCCTCTGAGCCGCTGCCATCCAGCAGTGAATTTCTTGTATTCACACTCATTTCTTGTTTCTCCAGAAATGTCCGCACGTTTTGTCCGTGGGCTAACGGCGCGAGGGATCGTTTGGCCTAATCGCCTTCTCATTGAAAATTGGGTTGGAAGGATGGCCAAAGTCTGACAAGGCTCAGCATATCCGCTTATGAGTGGGATTCGGAGGAGAAAAGCCTTGCTATCCCGACTACGTCGGTTTGTAAATACGGTAGCTAATCTTCTCTGTACCCCTTAACCAGCTTAAGCATGTCCTCTAGCTGAGTGCCGCTTATTATCCTACCCTTGACGGTAAGGATTGTTCGGAGTTCCTCGATGTATCGTGGCATCGTGTTAACGACTTGTATCGCCTCCTTACGCTCTAGTTGGAACTTCTCCCCGAGTTCCTTGACGAGCTTCTCAGCCTTTTGTGCTGGGAGCTTCGAGAATTTGGAGGTATAATCGAGGGTGCGCCTTTGGAATTCACCGAGTTCCTCTTCGTTGGCTTTTTCGAGTATTTTCTTCGCTTCGGCGGTAGTCGCAGGTCTAGAGTCAACGATTTTCCTGGGCAATGTGTTCACTCAGCTTATAGGGGACAAGTGTTCTGGGCGAGCGATAATTTGCTTTGTCTGTCTTCCCATCTCGACGTGCACGACATATGACTTGCCGCGTCTCTCGTGAATGACGCCAACTCTACCGTGATATCGTCTGTGCGGCATCCCCTTATGCACGGAGGGTTCGATTAGAATAGTGACCTTTTGCCCCGGTTCATAGACTCTCAGGATTCTGCTTAACCCAATCTTGCCTCTTTCTCGCGGTCGCTTGCGAAGAAGGGTCCTTGTCCTTGACCTGTAACCCTTCGAGCGTCTCAACTTTAAGCACCTTAAGATTTCGCAAGCACATTGCCCGGAAGCTAATTAACCTTCTCAACCGCGCGGCAGTCAGGTCGTACCCTAACAGTTGCGTTATGTTCGCCCTGCTGGGAAGGGGAGTCTCCCTCCTCTAAATGCTCCGCCGCGTCGTTTCATGCTCTTCATCATCTTCTTCATCATGAAATATTGATTGATCATCTCCTTCACTTCTTTGTCGCTAGTGCCGGAACCTCGCGCGATCCTCCTCGCCCTCGAGGAATCAACAAGCTTTGGGTCTTCGATTTCATCTTGAGTCATGGACTGTATGATGACACGCCAAGCGTCAAGCTTTTTCTCGGCGGTTTCCATAGCGCCGTCCGGGATGTTCATTCCGCCGGGAACCATTCCCACCAACTTCTTCAGCGGGCCCATCTTTCTTACGGCGACCATTTGCTCGTACATGTCTTTCAGGGTGAACTTTCCCTCGAGAAATGCCCTGACTTTTTTCTGCGGGATCTCGACTTGAGCTTCCCTTACGCGTTCAACTAGCGATTTGATATCGCCCATTCCCAGAAGTCGGCCAACGAATGTCGCTGGGACGAATTGTTCGATATCGTCAATTTTTTCGCCGGTTCCTATGAATTTGATCTTCGCGTGTGTCGCGGCTACTGCGGAGAGTGCTCCACCACCTTTGGCCGTGCCGTCTAATTTTGTGACGAGGATTGAGCCTATCTTTGTGTTCTCGTTGAAGGCCGCGGCTTGGGACATCGCTGCCTGCCCAATCGAAGCGTCGATTGCAAGGATAATCTCGTCGGGTTGGATCTGCCTTGCTAGGTCTTTCATCTCATCCATGAGTTCTATTTCGTTCTTATGTCTGCCCGCAGTGTCGACTATGATGAGATCGCACTTCTGGTCTGCGAAGTGCTGTAATCCTTTTCGGACGACCTTAAGTGGGTCCTTTGAGCCCGGTTCACCGTAGACTGGAACGCTCACTCGGTCCGCTAGCTGCTTAAGCTGGTCGAAGGCGCCAGGTCGATAAGTATCGGCACATATGATGGCCGGCCGTAACCCTCGTTTCTGGTAGAATCGCGCCAGTTTCACCGCAGCGGTTGTTTTTCCGGTTCCTTGTATTCCAACTAGCATGATCGTCTGGGTCTTACCGGGCTCGATGGTGAGTTTTGCGGGTTCTTCTCCAAGAAATCGCGTCAGTTCCTCGTAGAGGACTTTGACAACGTGGTCGTGGCGAGATATTCCGGGGGGCAGTTTCTCTTCGAGAGACCGCTTCTCTACGGCTTGTGAGATCTGCAGAACGAGGTTTACGTTGACGTCTGATTGGAGTAGGGCCCTTTGGAGGTCGCGCACCAATTCCTTAACGGCTTTCTCGTCGACCACCGCCAATCGGAGCAGTTTCTTCACTGCATCCCTAAGCGACTGGCCAAGGCCTTCAGACGTACTCATTCGTTCTTCCTCTCAGAATCGAGTCCATGGGGCGTTTAAAGTAACCTGAAAATTATTGCCCGCTTGCATTAACCGTTTAATACACACGAAGGCTGCCTTCTATCAGCTTCATGGAAGGTTGATGGATGTCTCCTGATAAGGATTCGAAGGACGGGCTGAAAATTATTGAGACCGAGCCCGTCCCGAGTCAGGCCGTGATTATAAACGGCTTACCAGATGTTGGACTCGTAGGCTTGCTGGCGGCGTCCCATATCATTAGCTCCCTGAAGCTTCGCGAAGTGGGCGCGATCGAGTCCGATCTCCTCCCGCCCATGATTGTGCTGCATGATGGGTTGCCTAAGGCTCCGATGCGCATATTTGCGGGAAACGGGCTCGTGGTGATAATATCCGAAACCGTAATTCCCGGTTCGCTCATCCGACCACTCGCAAATCTGCTAGTAGAGTGGGCCGCTCAGAATAGTGCTCGAATGATGCTGTCCCTAGGCGGGATGGCGGTAGGGAATCGACAAGATATAGACCTGCCAAAAGTGTTTGCTGCGCTTTCAGCAAAATCGGTTGAGCCTCAGTTGAATGGAGCCGCCGATGTGTTGGAAGAAGGCTACATAGTCGGCGCATACGGATTGTTGCTTCGAAACTGCGCTCATGCTTCTATCCCCGCAATCACGTTGCTCGCGCAATCTCATTATAATTACCCAGACCCGGAAGCAGCCGCTGTAACTATAACCGCTGTAAACAAGATCCTAGGCTTGAAAGTGGACGCCTCGGAGCTCTTGAAGCGCGGGGAAGAAATCCGGTTGCGTAGCAAGGATATGATGCATCGCACTCACGAAGAGATGAATAGAATGAATAAGTCGCACGAGTACGATTTACCACCTCTCTACGGGTGATGGACGTCGAGCACTACACGAGCCGACACTTCACCGCCTCAGGGTTCAGGCTGGAACGTTGCCGCCGCCTGCATACAGCCACTCTACAACTTGTTCGTGACAGCTGAGGAAGTTGTCCTAACCGTCGATCTACCATATGTCAACCAGAAGGGCGTGAAACTAAAGCGGTCAACAGAGGATTCGATTGAGGTATACGCGGAGACAAATCGGAAGATTACATTCAGAGACCTAGGAATCAAGCACCGCAAAGGCGAGTTCACCTGCTACCATGCAATTATACGGATGCCCGTGTCCGTAAATGAACGGAAGATCACGAAGAAATTCAAACGTGGGCTACTTGAGGTTCACATTCCCAGGGTGAAGTAAAGCGAAGTTTCCTAGCGTTTAGCCCTTGAGCGCTCCAGTGCCGCAACCGTGAGGATTGGGAAAATTATGCTCGCGTCCCCCACTACTGTAACTATGTCCTTAGGGGCCTTGACCTTACCCCAACTTATCGCCTCTTCCAACGGTGCGCCGCTAAATCCTCCACCGTCGGGACGATCGAGTGTGATCTGAATCGCCGCGTCCACACCGCCCCTGTACGTGTTCGCTATGAGAACCTGATGTTTGGGCATTCCACCGCCTAAAATTATAACGCCGACACGTTTTCTCTCGTACGTCATCTCAACTAACCTCGAGAAATCCCTGAGCGGGTTGAGGATGAACGGGTGGAGCCGACTGTATGTCCAGAGGTGCAGGCCGACCATCGAATCGAAGATTCCTGGGCAAAAGATCGACGCTCCACGGAGGTGCGCGGCGCGGATAAACGAACTCTTATCCTTCAGCTGCTTACCAAATTCCCACAGTAACTCGTGGCTACCGATATCCCGGCGCTTTGATTCGGGAATGCGGTTCAGCATGCGATAAGTAGCCCTCTCAAGTCCTTCAATCGAACGTTGCGTCACATACAAATCGTAGATTCGAGACAAGCCGCGCCGCTGCAGCCGGACGTCGTCGGCAGTTTCAGATCCTACGATATGTCTATGACCTAACGCTTCAAGCAAATCATGCGTAACGTTCGCTCCCGTCGTCACTACGCCGTTAACATACCCGCCGTCTACAAGATCGGTTATGATGCTTCTGAGCCCACCGGGAATCAATGGTCCTGCAAGAGAGATGAATTTCATGCAGTTCTTGTCGCTAAACATTTCGCCAAGGATTCTTGCGGCCTTGCCAAACCTTCCGGCTCCGAGAACTTTCGTCGCTTCCATTTGTTGGGCTAGGCTGAGAACGGACATGCGCTTGGTGAGTTTGATGGGCGAGACTAACGGCATGAGGATGCACGTCGAATAGAGCGCTTTAAGCGCGGGATTAACCCTTGGTTCGCATTATTTTGTTCTGGCCAAGCATTTGCCAGTATTCGACTTCGACGCCTGGCGCCAGCTTCGATTTGAGTTCCTCCTCCTCTGGGAGCGGAGTTTCGAAGGTTTCGTAAGACTCCATGTCCATTATCTGGACGTTAGGCCCCATGAGGGAGATGACCTGTCCGGTTTTCTTTTCTATCATCGGAACCTCAGCGCGCGCATCTACGGGGCTTATCAGATTCTTCTTGGTTCCAGTCGTCACGCTGATTGCTACAATTCTCGCCTTGGCGGCTCCATGCTTTCCGGGCTTTGATTTTTCATACTCCACAATCTTGCAAGGTTCTCCGTCAACGATAACGTAATGTCCGATCTTTAGCGAGCCAACGTCAACTGGTTTGCTCAATTTTCATCGCCAATAAGCGCTAACTAAGAACCTGCTTAGGTTCGCTCTTCGTCTAAAAGGTTAACTGGACGTGCGTCAAATCGCATCATCACAGATTAGGATCTGTCTCAAGGGATTGGGGTTTAGGTTGCTAAAATTTCGGTAGCAAGACCTTACGTGCTAAATCAGTTATGTTGAAAGGGATTCTACCGTTACGTAGGGCAGAGATTCCGACCGACGTTGTCGCCGGATTGACACTTGCCACGCTAGCCATTCCGGAGGTCATGGGTTACACAAGAATTGCTGGGACACCAGTCATCACAGGTCTTTTCACCCTTCTAATCCCGATGCTGCTCTACGCCTTCTTCGGAGCATCTCGCCACCTTGTAGTTGGGGCGGATTCTGCAACCGCCGCAGTTCTAGCGGCGGGCCTCGTCGGTATAGCGACGATCGGTTCTCCGGAATACACAGCCTGCGCCAGCGTGTTGGCTCTTCTAGCCGGTGTCATGTTGCTCCTAGCTAGGCTAGTAAAATTGGGGTTCGTTGCGGATTTCTTATCCCGAACCGTGCTGGTAGGATTTCTAACCGGCGTCGGCATCCAAGTCGGAATCACCCAGTTGCACGATATGCTTGGTCTCCCGGGCCACGGCCTTAACCCAGTACAAGAACTTGTGAGCGACTTTCTGCAAATATCCAAGGCAAACATTTACACACTCACAATTTCAGTCACAGTATTAGTGCTTATCTTCGGCCTCCGCCGAATCTCAAGAAAGGTACCTGCCGCACTAATCGCCGTCCTATCTACAATTGTGATGAGCTATCTTCTCAATCTTGGTTCACTCGGTGTTTCGGAGCTCGGACGAATTCCAAGCGGATTACCAGAGCTCGGGTGGCCCAATGTCTCAATCACTTGGAATATTCTGGAACAGCTGCTTCCCACTGCCTTCTCGATGTTCGTAGTCATCTTGGCTCAAAGTGCCGCGACGTCACGAGCCTATGCGGCTCGTTATGGTGAAGACTTCAACGAAAACGAAGACTTGGTCGGTCTCGGTTTTGCCAATCTAGGCGCGGGGTTGTCGGGGACGTTTGTTGTGAATGGTAGTCCGACTAAGACTGAAATGGTTGATAGTGCCGGAGGCCGAAGTCAGATATCGCAACTTACCACGGTTTCCATAGTTCTCGCGGTTTTACTCTTCCTAACCGGTCCGCTTTCGTACATGCCGGTCGCAGTTCTTGCGGCCATCGTTTTCGTTATCGCGGTTGGATTAGTGAATGTTAGAGAGATGCATGAGATCTTCATTGAACGCCCAGCTGAGTTTTGGGTCGCTACTGCAACAGCTGGGATTGTGGTTTTCGTGGGGGTCGAACAGGGAATCATTGCCGCAATGGTCCTTTCGCTCTTCGCACATACCCGGCATGGCTATAGGCCGAGTAATACGCTAGTCGCGGTAGATGCAAGAGGCTTCCCACAATCTGTTCCGGTAGCAAATGGCGCACAATTCCTCCCTGGCCTAATGATCTACAGGTTCAACCACAGCATGTACTACGCAAATACGGACCTGTTCAAGACAGAGGTGTTAGAACTGACGAGTGGAGCGCGACCGCCTCTCGCTTGGTTCTGCTTAAGCGGGGATGCGATGGATGATGTTGATTTTACCGCCGCGGCAACTATGCGAGAAACCTACGGTCTACTGAAGCAAAGGAATGTACGATTAGTATTTCTCGAAGTTCAAGACCATGTCCGAGTGGAATTAGAACGGTCGAAAATAACGGACCTAGTGGGTCGACAATACTTCTTCAACACGCTCAACGAGCTCGAACTTGCATTCAAGGCATCAACCGAAGCTACAGTTAAGGAAACATCCGGAAACAACTAACTGGAATTAAGAGAGACCAGACCATCGTCCCGGCAGCTGGAAATAGGTTATACGGCAATAATTTGATGTTAACAGGCTCGGATGAATTGCTTAATTATCTTGACCTTGCGTACAGACAATCGCCGGTAGATTGAAAATTGGCTGCTTTCAGAGTCGGCCTTGTCTCACGCCTAGATGAGCCGGAGGCACTTGATGTCGCAAGAAACCTGGCTAGGGGGCTCAGGAAGAAAGGCGTCACGGTGATTGCTGAATCTGAGTTGGCGAAAGTCGGCCGGCTTGGCGGAGGCACATACCTAGGGGAGCTCAGCGCCGATTTGGTCGTCACTGTTGGCGGCGACGGGACAGTCTTGAAGACCGCAATGTCTCTCCCGGAACAGGAAACTCCAATCCTTGCCGTAAACATGGGGCGCCGAGGTTACTTAACCGAGGTGGAGCCGGCCAAAGCCATCGCCGCCGTTGAACTTGTGAGGAAAGGGAAATACAGAATTGAGAAGCGTGCTAAGCTCGCGGTGGACATGGATGGGACCCATGTTGTAGATGCGCTCAACGAGGTTGTCGTATCATCCGGAAGCCCTGCCAAGATGCTTAACCTCAGAATAGGCGTCGATTCCGAACAGCTTCTGAAGTTCAGAGGGGATGGCGTGATCGTATCGACCGCAACTGGCTCGACGGCCTACGCCCTATCCGCGGGCGGTCCGATCGTGGATTCTTCCGTGGATGCCTTTGTTGTCACTTTCATTTGTCCGCTTGATTTCGTGAGGCCCACGGTTGTTTCAATGAAGCGCACTTTGTCCATCGAGATGGCAAACCAGAAGCTGAAAGTACTGGTGGTAGCGGACGGCCGGTTTCAACGCGAGCTCGTACGGGATGTGAAATTACGTATTAGAAAGTCTGAGCATTACACGTCTTTCGTTCGTTTACGCCGTGTCGCTCCCATGGGAAGTTTAGCTAGACTTCACGAAATGGAGCGAGTCAGTTTCTGAAGGTTCTCGTACTAGATACGTCAGCCCTAATCATGGGACTCGACCCGCTCGGGCTCGAATTCGAAAGTTACTCCGTACCGGAAGTTAGAGACGAGCTGCGTCAACAGACAGGGCCATATTACCGTCTTACGGTTTCGACTAGCTCGGGCAAGATGAAAATTCGGAGTCCGTCGAAACCGTCGCTTACTGAAGTTTTGAGTAAGGCTGGAGCGTTGGGCGACAAGGTAACTCTTTCCGGTACGGACACGGGCATAATCGCATTGGCTTTAGACCTCAGCAAAGAAGGCAAAGCACCGATCATTGTAAGTGACGACTACGCAGTACAGAATGTTGCGGAGGCATTGAAACTGAATTATCAATCACTTGCCACATTCGGTATTCGCCAGAAGTTCAACTGGGTTCTCTACTGTCCCGCATGTTTCAGGACCTATCCGAACAGCGAGGCACAGGACTGCTCGATCTGCGGAACGAAGCTGAAACGTAAACCAATCGACAAACAAATAGCGAGACAACGAAGCAGCTAGCCCCGAACTGCAGTGGGGGCCAGGTCGTTAGGCTTTCTCCGTTCGAGCGTAGTCGAAGAGGTATAATTGTGCGTACCCGGCCCACTCATGGAAACGCTCGCGCAGGAATGCCGCTGTCTTCATCCTGCTGACTTTTCCGCCGCCGAAATATTGTTTTGAGACGATTCTATGAATCCAAACGTCGACAGGTGCGGCTTCAAGGCGTCCTGCACCGTATAGCAAGAAACAGTCAGCAACTTTGGGACCGACGCCAGGGAGTTCAAGAAGCATATCCTTAGCATTCTCATAGGATTCCCCCGCTAATTTGTTAAGGTCGAATTCGCCGCTAACAATCATACGTGAAACCGTCACAACCGGTTTAGCTCGGTAACCAATAGATGTCTTCAATCTGAGCTCTCTAGGGTTGAGTTTCGCAAGTGTCTCGGGTTGAGGGAAGAGAGATTCATGAGAGCCGTCGAGGAAAATGACATTCCTTCCATAATGTTTCATCAATAAACGAGCAGATCTATTCCACAGCCTCACGGAGTTGTTTTGCGAAAGTATAGAGCAAATCAATGCCTTGAAGAGCTCTGTTCCTCGCATCAACCTTAGTCCCCTGAGGTTCCGAAATGTTGTCGAGATCACTTGGTCTTCGGCGAACTCACGATAGAACAAGGCCAAATCGTCATTTAGACCGAGTACCCGTGTGACGTGGTCTATCAGATTTCCAATGATTTCATCCGTGGGGGTGATTTGGCGAACGGTTATCGCCTTCGCTTCTAGCGAGAAGTCGTCTACGTCACCGACTTGCACCAAACCGTATTTTACCGGGACTCCGCCGAGCACCTCGACTTCAGTGAATTCCGCTCCTTCTTTGATCCATTCGGGTTCGGCTGTCTGTCCACTGAGCATTGTCTCCGTCAGGTTCAAGGGGCCGTTTACGAGTTCCTTAGGGATTGGAAGCGTGAATCCCTGTGAATTCATGGACGGGCCGGCCATGCATCAATCGCCGAGCGTATGATTTGCCGAACCGCGCTACCTCTTATAAGACCTCGTTGGGAAACATTCGTCGAGGGTGTTCTTCATAATGGTCGCTCACGAGTTGGTCAAGAAAGCTCAAGACCTGAAATCTCAGGGGCTTTCGAATTACCAAATAGCCGACGAATTGAAGGTACAACCGGACACTGTAGTCTGGTTGCTCTTAAAGGGCAAGGAACGCGCCTCAATTCATCCGCCCCACGATGTTTTTGTAGATTGGAGTTCGCTCGCCTCAGACGCGAAACGTATGACTGCCATAGCTAGCGCATTGGCAGATTTGGAGAGAGAAGCGGTGCGGGCGAGGGAATTCGATGATCCGGACGTGATTGCGGCAGTGGAAGGAAGCGGTATGGTTCTGGGTGCTGCCATCGCTAAGGAACTCGACAAACCCTTCGCAGCGGTAAAGCAGCATCGTATTGCGCAAAGAAAACTAACGGGCTTAGTCAACCCATCATTTCACGGTGTAAGGGGCAAGAAGGTGCTAATCGCCGACGCGGTGCTACGTGCCGGTGAAACGCATAAGGCTGCTATTCAGACACTGAGAAAGGCAAAGGCGAAACCTGTCGGTGTTATCGTTTTGGTGAACAAGAGCGGAAGGACGAAACTCGATGGAGTGCCGTTGAAATCCCTGTTCCAAATCCTGCCCGTCACCGCTACTTGAACGTACTCTACAAGTCATCATCCGCGACTAGTTATCTGCAGCAATTTCTCGGAAGTTACCAGAGCTGAGATAAGTAGGGTGGACAGCGCCGTGCTCACGGTGGCTAAGATCATAAGCGGTCCCGCCGTTGCAATATCTGCGACAGCGATTCCTACCACTGAGAGGGCCAGGATGGCCAACACAACTCGTTGAGCTCTCTTCATTATCGATCTTCGCCTTCGGCTGTGCAGTGATATGGCCGTCAGTGGCAATGAGAGATACACGATGCCGATTAGGGACGTGATGATGAGTCCCGAGAGGACTGCAGCAACTTCCGCGTGTGCGGGTAGGAGTGTGAATGGCGTTGCTCCTACCGTGAGTATCGCTATTAATGGATAAAGAACGACCCTCATGCCGTACTGAAGTGTTGGATGCTGCGTTATTGATTTAGCAACGGTAGGGCTGAATGAATAATACCACGCGTTGAAAGCGATCATAAAATTCCAGCCGACGTAGGTCTTCATAATATCCTTGTCGCGCAAATTCCTGAGAAATTGAACTTCCGGCGACAGGGGAGATCCAAAAGTCGCGGTCGCGATGAAGCATTGCGGACCACCGGTCGAGGACGAAGTTGAATTTGCAGTCAAGCTTGTACTTGTCGAACTCGTCGTGCTTGTCGTAACCGCTGTAGCGGAAATTTGTACTGTGACATTGGCACTGCGGATTAGTGGACCCTGGGTCCCGCTTACCGCAAGTGTATAGGCTCCAACGCTAGATTGAGGAGCCGCGGTCACGGTAAGTGTTGACGTGACCGCTGCGTATGGAGGTGGTGTGACTGGGCTGGGGAGGTTAAGTGTTACGCCGCTCGGTGCTGAGCCCTGCCATGAAGCGGATAACGCTACGGGTGAATCGAAGCCGTCTTGGGATTGTACGGTGATTATGGAGGTTCCAGATGTTCCTTGACCAAGGGAGACCACGGTGGGTTCTGTGCCGACGGAGAAGTCCGCTATGGCGCCTTGAGTGATTGTTACCGTGAGTGTTAGGCTGTAGGATAAGGTTCCGCTAGTGCCGATGACTGATAGGAGGTATGTTCCAAGCGTAGGACTGGATGTGGCGGAAATAATGAGTGGTCCAGAGGTCGACCCTCCGGGAGGTGGCGTAAGTGTTCCGGGTCCCGATACCGTCACCCCTGACGGAGTTGGACCAACCCATGTTGTGGTAGTGTTCACCGATGACAAGAAGCCGCCAATAGATGTCAATATGATTATGGCAGTCGTGCTTCGACCCTGGCCAACTGTTATTGAAGGATATGAGGTTGAGAGCGAGAAACTCGCCTGAGCACCTTGCGATATTGTCAGCGTGAATGCTGTAGAATGGCTTAGACTGCCGCTTGTGCCGATGATTTGTAGGGGAAACGTCCCAGTTATGGCTGAAGACAAAGCGATGATCGACATCGTTGAGCTGCCAGGCGTAATTGGGTTCGATGAGAAGGAAATCTGAATGCCCGGCGGAAGCCCGGGGCTCGTCGAGAGGCCGACCTCAGCGTTGAATCCGCCTATCGCACTCACAATCACAACTGCGGTCTTAGATTGGCCCTGTTGGACGCTTATGCTCGAAGGGTTTACGGTTATGCTGAAATCTTGTTGTGCGGAGACCTGTAGAGCGAGTCCGGTGAAATGCTGAATTACTCCTGCCGACCCGCCGCCCCTTCCAGAACCGGTTATCATAATGAAGTAGTAGCCTTGTGAAGCCGAGTTCGCCAAAGAGACCGTCAGGGCCGAGTTAACGTAGCCCCCCGCGGATGGCGTGACTGTGTTTGGAGAGAAGTTGACGGTGACTCCTGGAGGTTGTCCGCTTGATGTCAGATTTACGGGTGAAGAGAAACCGTTGAGGGAAGTTATCAACACAATTGCCGATGCGGAATGGCCGGGGGATGCAGTGACATTTGGAGGTGAGACTACAATAATGAAGTCCTTGGGCGACAGCTGGGAAGTGACTTGCAAAGAGAAATCATAGTTCCTGACAACTGAACCACTCGACGCGAGCAATGTCATCTGATAAGTATTGACCGGAACGCTGGAGTCCACGGTGAAGTGAGCTTGGCTTGAAACCGTACCTCCGGGAGGAGGTGTCACCGGCTCATTGCTAAACGTAGTTGAAACCCCAAGGGGTGCGCCCGAGAATGAAAGAGACACTGGGGCGGTGAAATTGTTTACCGAAGTGACGTTGATATCGACCTGCCCCGAACCTCCTTCCATGACGCTCAGAATAGTCGGGGTAAGACTCAGAGTGAAGGTGCCGAGAGGTTGCCCCCTAGCCGAGGAGTGAAGTGTGATCTGTCCGATAAGAAAAATCAGAACAAGAAATGAATACAAGGTCCGTTTTCGCAAAATGAACCCTCTCTAGGCCTTGAGCTATCTCAATCCGTTATATAGTCTATCCACTTGCTTCGTCTGATTGGCGTTCGAATTTTGCAATAAAATAACCAATCTCGTCCCGTGCCGGGTGGAACCGTTGGCATAACTTCAATGTGTCCTTTGTGTCCTTAGTGTTTTTCGAGGCTAGATATGGCCTCTGTTCAGTTAGGTAAAGACCACATTCCCTCTCACTGTACTGTGCAATCCCTTCGCATTCACACGCAGTATAGGTGCAAACACTGTACACGACGACACCTCCAGGCTTGACAAGTCTGCCCGCAGCCTTCAGGAATTGTTTCTGATAGCTAGCCAAAGCAGCCACTCTCTCTTTCGTAGTGGCATCGTATATTTTCGGCCTTAGCCCGAGAGCGCTACAGGGCGGGTCGACAACCACCCGATCCGGTTTCAAGTCCGCGAAGTCCACATCGGCATATCTGGAATCATGAATTGAAACTGCAACATTAGAGCAACTCAGCGCGGTAACGTTACGGCGTGTCGCCGCAATTTTCTCACCGTTTCGGTCAAACCCAATAATTCTGCCAGTGTTGTTCATCAGTTGGCTGATGTGCGACAACTTACCGCCGGGCGCACAATTCATATCCAGAATAGTTTCGCCGCGCTGTGGATCCAGAGCTCTTGAGGTGGCCATTGCAGCAAGGGATTGGGGGTAAAGAAGACCTTGAGAATATTCGGGGAGTTCTCGTATTTGTGGGGCGCGATATCTTCGATTCGTTACACTTACCGCGAGGCCTTTTCTGAACCTTAAAATCTCGTCAGAACTCATCCTACTCTTCCCGGTGGCTAGTACATCGCCAAAGACCGACACGACCGTTACATCGTCTCCGCAATGAATCGATTCGCAATTCGTGATGCCGGGCGCGTATACATTGGCTCCTTGAAGAATAGCCTCGGCCGCATGTTTGTCGACAACTATCTCCTTCCCCGCCGGAGAAATGTCAAAAGGCCCCTCTACTCTGATGCCTAACGCCTCTGGGATGGATGGGTGTTGTGTAACTTTGAGGCCCTTCTCCGCTAAGCCACGGATGAGTTCTTCTGGAGAGGTCTTGAGTGTGTTACATCGAACGTAGTATGTTGTTACCGGTCTCATGAGGGCATCTAGCACCGCCGGAGTCTCGGCGCCATAAACCTCCTCTGTCAAGCTCACTACGTCAGGGGACAATCGTGAGGCGGGGCTGGATAGAGAGGGCTGAGCTGTTCCGGCCATCGCAGTGTCCCCTTGATTCAGACCTCTCGTTAGGAAGTAGTAAGGGCTTCGAGTTAGATGTTCCTCCGCCTTCTGAAACATATGCGGAGGAAATGAAATATATTCGGCCGAGGCCATGAAACCCAGTCAGTCCAGGAGGACTTTGCATTTGAATGCCCAGCTACGGTTGGTTTTGGTGAATATCATAGGGCTGGCTGCACTCGGAACATTTACTGGATTAGTGTACGAGCGGACTCAGGAACCTCTCATTCTCATAGTCGGAGGGTTAATTGCCGTGGTCGGCGTGCTGGGTATGATGACTAGCAAACTCTAGCCATCTAAATTTAGCCGGAATTTTCGTTGGTGCAGGCTTATCCAGAAGCCACGGTTGGCGCCCTAGTCGTCAACGACAAAGGCGAAGTCTTGCTTGTTCGATCGCACAAATGGGGAACAAAATACTCCGTACCAGGCGGGCATATTGAGTTAGGAGAGCGGGCTGAAGATGCGATTGTACGGGAAGTAAAGGAGGAAACCGGACTAGACTCTGTCGCAGAGGAACTGCTGATTGTGCAGCAGGCGATTTACCCGAAAGATTACACGAAGCATGAACATTACATTTTCATGGATTACGTATGCAGGGTCTTAAGTACAGAAGTCAAGTTGGACGGCCGAGAACTCCAAAGTTTCGTTTGGGTGCAGCCGACGGATGCTCTCAAATTCGACTTGGAGGAGTATACTCGAAACTTTGTTGAACGGTATATATTATATGAGAAACAGAGGCAGGACATACGCTCTAGAGTGGAAACTAGAACGTCATGATTTACAACGAACGCAATCTACATGAATTATCATAATCCAAGGTTTTGACTGCATACAAAAGCCATTAGAGTTTTCGATAATGAATTTGACTTTCTGTGATAAATGCGGCGCCGAACTGCCACAGAACGCTAAGTTCTGCCAAACGTGTGGTGCCGCCAGTAACGTCATTGAACCGACAAAGAATCGGCCTACTAGAGCATGGTACTTAATGCCAATTTTCTTCAGTATTCTTGGAGGCATCATCGGATACTTTGCTGTCAGAAATGACGATAGGAAGTTTGCTAACCGGTTGTTTATTGTCGGCATTGTGCTGTTTCTTGTGGGTTTCATAGGAACGATGTTATTTTTTGGCGCCTTGTTCTATGCTTTCTTGCATTCTCCGCCATAGCCAATATAACACATTATCACACATTGTTAGGTGTGAAGAAGTGAGTTAGCGCCTTAAGGTAAGTTAGGCACGTTCTAACATGAACTATTGACGAGAAGCTTTGTGTCCAAGTACTTGAGCTCAAGGTATTAATTGGGCGCGCCTTTCACTCGTAGAGCCTTGAGAAGCCTCCGGTGATCTGCGGCGGTTATCCATTCAACGTACAGGTATTCCGCGAGGGCTCTTTCGGACATACCGAGCTTTCGTCCCTCCTCCACGCAGCATCGGTAGGCTTCGATCTCGGTGGGTCTGTCGACGTAACTGTACCTGTTATCAAAGAGATTTCGGCCCTGCAAGAATTGCTTCACATGGACTAATTCATGGATCACGTCTAAGTACAGGTGGGCCTCTTCCCCGCTTCTGAGATATTCTAGGCCTACCACTAAACTTCCATCTTCGTCGTTCACGTACATGTATCCATCCTCGTCCTTCAATGTTACTCGTGTACGGTCTAAGATCTGTCTCAGCGTCGCTGCGTCGCCTACGCTTTTGATCAGCGGCTCAACATCGTCTAGGCCGAAAAATACATCTCGGAGGTTGTAGTTCCCCTCAGGGAGTGTTCTGTTTGCTCCGAATGCCATCCTGAATCAGACTCACGCGTATAGCCTATGCGTCGACTCCATCGGTCACATTATTACGGGCACAAATCGATCGTCGTTGACAGAGTCGCTTAGTTTGCCTACTATTGGAACCTCGTTTCCGCAGGACTTGCAGCAGTTGCGTGCATCAAGATTCCAACCTGTTATGTCAAACCCCATTCGCTCCACGGCGATCTTTCCGCATTCCACGCAGTAGGTGTTTTCAAGGGGATGGCCTGGGACGTTTCCTATGTAAACGTAATTCAATCCCACTTCTTTCGCAATCTTATGGTGTTTCTCGAGTGTCTCGATTGGCGTTGGTGGGAAGTTCATCATCTTATAGTCCGGATGGAAGCGTAGGAAGTGGATGGGTGTATCGGGCCCCAGGTTATCGTAGATCCACGAAGAAAGCTTCTTAGCAGCCCCTAGGTCGTCCCCGACTTCCGGAACGATTAGATCGGTAATTTCAATGTGGACGTCGGTCTTATCGCGGAGTTCAAGTAATGTCTGAAAGATTGGGTCTGCGTTTGCGATGGTGATGTATTTCCGCACAAACCCTGTCTCGCCGCTCCCCTTGAAATCAACGGTGATACAATCCAAGAAATCCTTCATCAAGCCAACCGTCTCGGGTGTATCGTAGCCGTTCGAGACGAATATATTCATCAGCCCAGCCTTGCGAGCCTGCACTCCAATATCATGAGCGAATTCGATGAAGATGGAAGGTTCGTTGTAAGTGTACGCCAAGCCTTCGCAACGATAACGTTTCGTCATTGCAACCACCGACTCCGGCGTCGCATCCAAACCCTCGACTTTTCGCCTTTGACTGATGTCCCAATTTTGGCAGTAGGCGCAGGCCCAATTGCATCCTGTGGTTGCGATGGAAAAGATCTTGGATCCGGGCATGTAGTGGGTAACCGGTTTCTTTTCGATAGGGTCGATGTGGCCGGCTATGATCTTACCGTAGACATAGAGCTGCAGCTTCCCAGCCTCATTGCCCCGAATGCCACAGAAACCAACCTGGCCTTCTCCAATGTTACAGAACCGGGCACAAGCCGTGCATCGGACTCTGCCGTGAGGCAGTGGTTGGTAAAGGGTCGCTTCCTTACCTACATCCAATGCTTATCGTCCCTTGGCGTAGCTCGCCGCGTGTTTGAACCCATAGATGCATTTTCTCACTTGATTTTCATTCGACCACGGAATAAACGTATCTTCGAACTATACTCATGTTCCTACGAGGCCTTCACTGTCACGCAGCTGATCGTCCAGACTGTGTCCACAATTTACGGAAACGACTACCTACTCGAAGGCGGCGCCGGACACCGGCGCAACCGACCGAAAGATAGCGTATCATCCGATTACAGAACGGCAGTTAGATGTACCTGGTTGCGGCCGACCATGCGCCTCTAATTCGTCTCCGAAACTATTGGGGGGTAACGTTGCGTAACGTTGGAAGGTGACGTTACATAACGTTGCCAGGGACGTTACATAACGTTACAGGGTTCAAGAGAGTCTTGGCGGGGAGAAAGCGATGGCCATAAAGAAGGCACTTGATCTAAGACTTAAGCTACTCCTTCATCTTTCTTGGGTAGTAGGTTAGTGCCAGCAGTGTGTCTGGTGTGAAGATTTCCGGTCTCGAGTGGACTAATTCTTTGAATTGCATCTGAGGCATGAATTTGCCTTCTTCGGTTTCCTCACTCAGTATTACTTCTGCTGAGGATGAGGCTTCGAAGACGGTGATGAATTCCCACTCTGTCTTATCCGTTGTTCTCCATTTGGGGGTCTTGAACTTGCCTAACTCTGTCAATTCGCAATCGATCCCCAATTCCTCTTGAATTTCCCTCTTTGCGGCTTGCAGGGAGGTTTCACCGGATGAAACGTGGCCTGTGACGGAGGCTGACCAGTGTCCTGGGTAGAAGAGGAGATTACTGGCTCTCTTCTGCAGGTAGACTTCTCCCAGTGGGTTGAATAGCCAAACGAGTATCGCTCTGTGAAGAAGCCCTTTCGCAAGGCATTCGCTGCTAGGCCTGCTGCCAATGACTACGTCGTGCTCGTCCACGATGTCGAAATGTTCCTCCATTGCTCAGAACCTTCAGTTCAACTCGTCCCTGAAGGCCACGCCTTGTTATGTTTTCGCTAGACTGATTGAACGCGGAGAAGGTCGGTTGTTCCGCCTGGTGTTGA
>Ga0187769_10000217_pt1 | contig 31604 bp, 26 predicted proteins | sample 0116_SJ02_MP02_1_FD_133140 | JGI IMG/M metagenome (GOLD analysis project Ga0187769, IMG submission 133140) | Tropical peat soil microbial communities from peatlands in Department of Meta, Colombia - 0116_SJ02_MP02_10_MG | ecosystem: Environmental > Terrestrial > Soil > Wetlands > Peat | place...
GATAGGGCTGCAACACGTAAGAGCGGATCTGGTGGCCCCAGCCGATATCGGTCTTGGCCGCCTGCTCGGCGGCGGCCTTTTCCTCACGCTTCTTCAATTCGAGCTCGTAGAGCCTGGCGCGCAGCATCGCCCAGGCCTGGGCGCGGTTCCTATGCTGCGAGCGGTCGTTCTGGCACACCACCACGATGCTGGTCGGGATATGGGTGAGCCGCACGGCGGATTCGGTCTTGTTGACGTGCTGGCCGCCGGCGCCGCCGGCGCGCATGGTGTCGACGCGCACGTCGGCCTCCTTGATGTCGACATTGATGCGGTCGTCGACCACCGGATAGACGTTGACGCTGGCGAACGAGGTGTGGCGCCGCGCGTTGGAATCGAACGGCGAAATGCGAACCAGGCGATGCACGCCGTTCTCGGTCTTGAGCCAGCCATAAGCGTTCTTGCCCTTGATCTCGACAGTGGCCGATTTGATGCCGGCCTCTTCGCCTTGGGTTTCTTCGATATAGTCGACCTTGAAGCCGTGCGCTTCCGCCCAGCGGGTATACATGCGCATCAGCATGCTGGCCCAATCCTGGCTCTCGGTGCCGCCGGCGCCGGCGTGCACTTCGAGATAGGCGTCGTTGCCGTCCGCCTCGCCCGAGAGCAGCGCCTCGAGCTCGCGGCGCGCCACTTCGGCCTTGAGCTTGCGCAAGGCGGCTTCCGCCTCGGCGACGACCTTTTGATCTTTTTCGTCCTCGCCGAGCTCGATCAGTGTGATCTGATCGTCGAGCTCCTGCTCGATGCGGGACAGCGCCGTGAGGTTATCGTCGAGCGCGGTGCGCTCCTGCATGACGCGGCTGGCGCGCTGCGGATCGTTCCAAAGATTGGGGTCCTCGGCCTGCCGGTTCAGTTCGGCAAGCCGCGCGCGCGCCTTGTCGACGTCAAAGATGCCTCCTCAGCAGCGTGAGCGACTGCTTGATCTCGTCGACGATGGTCGTGATTTCGGCGCGCATGATTTCAGACGACAGAGAACGGACGACGGAGGACAGATAGGATTAGAAATCGAATAACACAATCACAATCCGTCGTCTGTCGTCCGTTATCCGTCGTCCTGCCTCAGTACAACCCGCCCGTCCCGGTCCGCACGACATTGCCGGCGTCGGGTGCGGCCTGCATCATTGGATTGCCGTTGGCGGTATCGGAGCCGACCACGGTTTCGCTGTCAGGCGGCGCCGTGCCTGGCTTGAACGCTTCGAGAATGACGCGCGGATCGCCGGGCGGCGCGCGCATCCCGGTTTTGGCGTCGACGCGGATGAGCTTGATGCCGGGCGGCACGTTGAACGGGATCGGCGGCTTGTCGGCCAGCGCCACTTTGAGGAAATCGCGCACGACCGGCGCGGCAACATGGCCGCCGGTGGCGAGCCGCCCGATATGGCGCGGCTTGTCGAAGCCCATATAGACGCCGCAGACGATGTCCGGCGAATAGCCGATGAACCAGACGTCCTTCTCGTCGTTGGTGGTGCCGGTCTTGCCGGCGATCGGCTTGCCGACGTCGCGCACCACGGTCGCGGTGCCGCGCTGCACGACACCCTCCATCAGCGACGTGATCTGGTAAGCGGTCATCGGGTCGATCACCTGCTCGCGGCGGTCGACCAGCGTCGGCTCGGCCTGATTGTCCCACTTGTTGGCGTCGCAGCCGAGGCATTCGCGCTGATCGTGCTTGTAGATGGTGTGGCCGTAGCGGTCCTGAATGCGGTCGATCAACGTCGGGATCACACGGCGGCCGCCGTTGTCGAACATCGAATAGGCGGTGACCATGCGCAGCACCGTGGTCTCGCCGGCGCCGAGCGCGTAGGACAGATACGGCGGCAGCTCGTCATAAACGCCGAAGCGCTTGGCATATTCGGCGATCAGCGGCATGCCGACGTCCTGCGCCAGCCGCACCGTCATCACGTTGCGCGACTGTTCGAGGCCGAACCGCAGCGTCGACGGACCGAAGAATTTGCCGCCGTAGTTTTCCGGTTTCCAGATGCCGCCGCCGGCGCCCATGTCGATCTCGATCGGCGCGTCCATCACAATGGTCGAGGGCGTGTAGCCGTTGTCGAGCGCCGCGGCATAGACGATGGGTTTGAACGAAGAGCCGGGCTGGCGCAGCGCCTGGGTGGCGCGGTTGAACTGGCTTTGGTCGAACGAAAAGCCGCCGACCATCGCCAGCACGCGGCCGGTATGCGGATCCATCACGACCATGGCGCCGGAGATTTCCGGCGCCTGCTGCAGTCGGTATTGGCCCTGCTGCGTCAACGGCGCGACATAGACGACGTCGCCGACCGAGAGCACCTGGTTGACGTGCTGAATCGGCTTTGCCGGTCCGCTCGCCGGCTTGGCCCATTTGACCCCGTCGAGCGGCACGATGCCGACTTCGCGATCCTTAACGACATTGCCCGCGGGGTCGCGCTCGGGCTGCAAGCCGATGCGCGCCGATTGATCGTCGACCTGCAGCACCACGGCCATGTGCCACGGCGGAATATCGTCGAGCGACTTTACGTCGGCAAGCCGCACGCCCCAGTCGCCGCCGACGTCGATCCTGGTGATCGGCCCGCGATAACCCTGACTCTCGTCGAAATTGACCAGGCCGTTGACCATAGTCTGGCGCGCCAGGACTTGCAGCTTGGGATCGAGCGTCGTACGCACCGACAGCCCACCCTCGTAAAGCTTCTTGTCCCCATATTTGTCGTACAGATAGCGCCGCACCTCTTCGGTGAAATACTCGGCGGCGAAAACGTGCGCGCCGGTCGGCCGCACCGTGACCTCAAGCGGCTGTTTCTTCGCCTTTTCGGCATCGGCGACGCTGATATAGCCGTCCTCGGCCATACGATCGATGACGTAGTTGCGCCGTATCACCGCCTCGTCGTGACGGCGGAACGGATTGTAATTGTTCGGCCCCTTGGGCAAGGCCGCGAGGTAGGCGGCCTCGGCGATCGACAGTTCGTGCACCGACTTGTCGAAATACAGAAGCGAAGCCGCAGCCACGCCATAGGCGCCGAAGCCGAGGTAGATTTCATTGAGATAGAGCTCGAGGATTTTCTGCTTCGAATAGGTGCGCTCGATGCGCAAGGCGAGCAGCGCTTCCTTGATCTTGCGCTGGAACGACACTTCGTTGCTCAAAAGAAAATTCTTGGCCACCTGCTGGGTAATGGTGGAAGCGCCCTGCGGCCGCCGCCCGCTACCGTAATTCTGGACATAGAGAAGGCCGGCGCGGGCGATGCCGTAGATATCGACGCCGGGATGGTCGTAGAAGTTCTTGTCCTCGGCGGCGACGAAGGCGTTGGTGACGAGCTTCGGTATCGCCTGGATCGGCAGATACAGTCGCCGTTCCTTGGCATATTCGGCGAGCAGCGAACCGTCGGCCGCGTGCATCCGGGTCATCACCGGCGGTTCGTAGTCCTCCAGCTGCGAATAGTCGGGCAGATCCTTGGAGAAATGCCACAACAGACCCGCCGCCGCGGCAATGCCGGCGATGAAGAAAACCGTCCCCGCCGCGAACAGTAAGCCGAGAAAGCGCAGGAGTAATTTCACTGCAATACCAAGGTCATCGGGATTGTTCCGCCGCGCCGGCGCTGGCGCCGCGCGACTGAACCAGTGTGACAGCATTGCGCGCAAGGCGCCATAGCCAGCCTGCCGGCGCGTGTGGTCGCTCCCGTTTTTGTTCAAACTGAGGCCGCGCGAGCGCATTCGGCCCTCAATTCGCGCCGGTTCGGGCGCCGGCGAGATGCGCCGAAAAATAATCGTCGACGGCGGCCGCAATCGCGCCGGCGGCGCGGTCGCGCCAGCCGTCCGACAGCAGCGCTTGCAGGTCCTGCTTGTTGGACACGTAGCCGAGTTCGATGAGCACCGAGGGCACGTCCGGCGCACGCAAGACGCGGAAGCCCGCCGACTTGATCGGCTCCTTGTGCAGCCGGGTCGTCTCCTTCATCTCGCCGACGAGTTTGTGGGCAAGCTGCACTGAGAAAGTCTTGGTCTCGCGCTGCGCCAGATCGAGCAGGATGCCGGCAACGTCCTCGGGTTCCTGCTTGAGATCGACGCCGGCGATAACGTCGGCGCGATTTTCCTGTTCGGCGAGCCGCGCCGCTTGCGGGTCGGACGCGGTCTCCGACAGCGTATAGATCGTGGCACCCTCGGCATCGCCTTCCTTGCGGGGCAATGAGTCGGCATGAATCGAAACCAACAGCGCGGCGCCGGCATTGCGCGCGATCTGCACGCGATCAGCGAGCGGAACGAAGGTATCGTCGGTGCGCGTCAGCAGCACCCGGTACTTGCCCGCTTTGACGATGCGCTCGCGCAGGCGTTTGGCGAAATCGAGCACGATGTCCTTCTCCAATTCGCCGCTCGGCGCCCTGGTGCCGGTGTCGATGCCGCCATGGCCGGGGTCGAGCACGATCAACGGCCGCGGGTCGGCGGAGGCAGCTTGCGGAGCGGCCGCGGCCGGCACCTCGGCGCGCGCGGCGTTGGTGTCGAGCGCGATCTTGCGCATGAAGCTTTCCCGGTCGGTGGCGACCAGATCGAGCACGAGGCGCGCCGGCGCGCCATCGGCGGCGTCGATGACGAAGGCCTTGTCGATGCGCGCCGGCTTGACGAGGTCGAACACCATCCGCGAACCGCCGGGCATGACCAGCCCGAAGCGAAACGCCCTGATGAGGCCGCGGCCGTGCTCGCCGGCCTGTGGCGGCAGGGCAAACGTCAGCTGCGGGACGTCGATGACGACGCGATAAGGGTCGGCAAGAGTAAAGACGCGCAGCTCGATCCTGCGATCCAGGTCCATGACGAAGCGGGTCTGCGACTCGTCGCCGCCGAGGCGAGCGTCAGTCGCGGTCGGAAATGAGTCGGCCGCCGGAACCGTCGCCGGGGCGGCCAATACGGTAGCCGCGGCGGCGAGGAGTGCACCGAGCAGAGCCCAGCGCATGGCTTGGACAGGCATCGGTTTCCACCCCATCGAGCCCCTGCTTACTCCATTAGGGACACGTGGTTAACCGAAACTTAAACATCGCCGTAAGCGCCTCGTCCGGCTCGCCCAAACTTGCGTCCATTCCGCCAAGCCTCACATACGACTTGCCAATTCCCCGCCCGCGGCCTTATGAAGAGCACGCTGACGGTGAAAAGTCCCGGTTGCGTCGCGTTAGGGCAATCTGGCCACGTCCGCCGAGACGACTTCCCGAAAAAGACGACGGGAGCGAGGCGGATGCCGCTTTCCAGCCGCTTTTGGCACCTGGCGTTCCGAGCCACCGCTCCAACGCACGGGATACCGATAACGGCGCAAGGCGACGCTGGTGCCCTCGAGATGAGGACATCGGGACTTTGTGTGCGCCGCCCGTGCCAGTGAGCGCCAATGCTCTATTGGGACAGCGTCGCGCCGGGCCGTGAGCAGCTGAACGAAATTGCGGTGGCGCCTGCGCCGCCGCCTCATCGCGGTTTGGAGTTTATGTTCGAGGCGCAAGTTTTGGTCCAACAAGGCTTGGTTCCATACGGCCAGGTTCGTATCCATCGGACGGCAGCGCTCATACGGCGCGCGCCGGCTGGCGAACCTGGCCCGCTTGCCGGCCTCGCCGTTTCCGATCCGTCCCTTTCACCGAAAATCGGGCCGCTGCCCTGCCGTCGCGCCGGACCGGCGCCAAGCCGCGGCATGCCGGCCCGCAAGAGATTAGCCAATGGCCAACAAAATGCTCATCGACGCGACCCATCCGGAGGAAACCCGGGTGATCGTGCTACGCGGCAACCGCGTCGAGGAATTCGACTTTGAGTCCGCGCACCGCAAGCAATTAAGAGGCAATATTTATCTGGCCAAAGTGACGCGCGTCGAGCCGTCGCTGCAGGCTGCGTTCGTCGATTACGGCGGCAATCGCCACGGCTTCCTGGCGTTTTCCGAAATCCATCCCGACTATTACCAGATCCCGGTCGCCGACCGGCAGGCCCTGATCGACGAAGAAGAACGCGCGCAGCGTGCCGCCGACGACGAAGCGGATCGGCGCTCGCGCCGGCACCGCCAGCGCGGCGAGCGCCACGCCTCTCGTCGTGACGCGGTGGTGCACGCCGAGCCGGCCGAAACGCCTGCCGGCGAAGAAGCCGCCGCCGAAACCGCTACCCCGGCATCCGGCGAAACCCCGCCGCTCGTCGAGGACGCGGAAATCGTCGCCGAGCCGGCACCGCGTGGTGAAGGTGAGACGCCGGAAGCGGCCACCGAGGAGTCGGCCACCGAGGCATCGGCCGCCGAGGAATCGGTCACCGACATGGCAATGATGCCGGGCGACGCCGCGCTTGGCGACGATGCCGAACCGGAGGAGCCGCATGGCGAACCCGTCGAGGCCGCGGCGCCGCCCGAAGGCGCCGCCGATAACGGCGGCCCCGCCGAGGCTGCGCCGTCAGGCGATATCGCCGGCGCAGCACCCGGCGAAACCAGAGTCGCCACGGAGAATGGCGAGGACGAGGAGGCCGCGGAAGAAATCGTCGAGTCGGTCGGCGGCGCCGACGCGCTCGAGGAGGTTCCCGACCGCGCGCCGCGCTACCGCCGCCAATACAAAATCCAGGAAGTCATCAAGCGCCGGCAAGTCATGCTGGTGCAGGTCGTCAAAGAGGAACGCGGCACCAAGGGCGCGGCGCTGACAACCTATCTTTCGCTTGCCGGACGCTATTGCGTGCTGATGCCCAATACCGCGCGCGGCGGCGGCATCAGCCGCAAGATCACCAGTGCCGAAGATCGCGCGCGGCTCAAGGAAGCCGCCGCCGAACTCGAAGTGCCGGAGGGGATGGGCGTCATCCTGCGCACGGCCGGCGCGAACCGCACCAAGCCCGAGATCAAGCGCGACTTCGAATATCTGTTGCGGATGTGGGAGGCGGTGCGCGACCTGACGCTGAAATCGACCGCGCCAAAACTCGTTTACGAGGAAGGCTCGCTGGTCAAGCGCTCGATACGCGACCTCTACACCAAGGACATCGACGAGGTGATCGTGGCGGGTCCCGAAGCCTACCGGGAGGCCAAGGACTTAATGCGCATGCTCATGCCGAGCCATGCCAAAAACGTCAAACTCTACGCCGACACGCAACCGCTGTTGTCGCGCTACGGCGTGGAAAGCCAACTCGACGCCATGTTCTCGCCGGTCGTGCAGCTGCGGTCCGGCGGCTACATCGTGCTCAATCAAGCCGAGGCCCTGGTCGCTATCGACGTCAACTCGGGGCGCGCCACGCGCGAACATCACATCGAGGACACCGCGCTCAAGACCAATCTCGAAGCCGCCGACGAGGTTGCCCGCCAGCTGCGGCTGCGCGATCTGGCCGGACTGATCGTCATTGATTTCATCGACATGGACGAAAAGCGCAACAACCGCTCGGTCGAACGGCGGCTCAAAGAGTGCCTCAAGCACGATCGCGCCCGCATTCAGGTCGGCCGCATCTCGCATTTCGGCCTGTTGGAAATGTCGCGCCAACGCATCCGCACCAGCGTTCTGGAAAGCTCGACCGAGAAGTGCCCCTATTGCGGCGGCAGCGGCCATGTCCGTTCGGTGTCGTCGCTGGCGTTGCAGGTGCTGCGCGCGCTCGAGGAACAGCTCATCAAGGGCGCCACGCATAATCTGATTGCGCGCACGCGGCCCGACGTCGCGCTCTACGTGTTGAACCAGAAGCGCGCCCATTTGCGCGGCCTGGAAGAACGCTTCGCCATCACCATCACCATCAGCGCCGACGAAAGTTTGCGCGCCCCACAAGCCTTCGTCATCGACCGCGGCGAGCAGGTGCATACGCTCGAGGCGGCGAAAGCGCTCGCCGAGCGCACGCAGGCCGTGGCCGCGCCGCTCGAAGAGGAGGACGAACTCGAAGAGTTCGAGGCGGCCGAAGCGGAGGAAGGAACTGAAGCGGCAGCCGACGAGGAAGCGACGGCGCCCGCGGCTTTGGAGCAGCATGGCGAAGCCGGCGGCCCGCGCCGACGGCGGCGGCGCCGCCGGCGCGGCGGCCGCGGCGGCGGCGAAGCCATGCCTGGCCAGCCGCCCGAGCATTATCGCGAACAGCCCGGCGAGCCTGTCGGCGGCGAACCGGCCGGCGCGTACCCGGCCGAGGCCGAGCCGGAACTGGCGGGAGAGGAGGACCTCCTCGAGCAGCCGGCGCAATTTGCGCCGCAGGAGGCGCATGACAGAGAGCCGCGCCGCGACGGCGATCGGCGGCGACGCGGCCGCCGCGGCGGCCGGCGCAACCGGCACCGCAATGGCGAGGCCGGGCATGGCGGCGCACCGCCAATGCCGCGCCACGAATTCGAGCCGCATGACCTCGATCAGCCGGCGGCTCTGGAGTCCGATCTCTCGGCGGCCGTCGCCGATCTCGACGCCGCGCCGCGCCCGGCCGCGCCAGCCCCGGCAGTCGAGGCAGCGCCACCAGCGCCGCCGGAGGAGCCGGTGCGCCGGCGTTCCACGGTGCGCGAGCGAGCCCCGGTCGGCGGCGATGCGACGCTGCCACCGCCGCAAATCCAGGAGCCGGCCGCGGCAGCGCCCGAACCGGTCACGGCCGAATCCGGCGAAGCCGAGGCGGCCGCCGGCAATCGGCCGCGGCGTACCGGCTGGTGGTCGCGCCGCTTCGCCGGCAGCTGAACCCGATGAAGAGCGGCTGGGTCGATCGTGATGCCGAGAGCATGATTGCGCACGGCGCGCAATCCGGCATCGATCGCGATCTGGCGCTGCGGGTCTACACCACCCGATTGCTGGGCAGCGACCCGAAGCTCGTCCTGCACGGCGGCGGCAATACCTCGCTGAAAACGCGGATGCGCGACCGCTTCGGCGATGATGTCGAGGTATTGCGGGTCAAATCCTCCGGCGCCGACATGGCGACCATCGAGCCGGAGGGGCTTGTGGCGGTGCGGCTTGAGCCGATGCGGAAGCTGCGCGCGCTCGACGCCATCGACGACGAGGACCTGGTCGGCATCGAGCGCGCCAATCTCCTCGACCCGGCGGCGCCCAATCCTTCCGTCGAGATCATGCTGCATGCGTTTCTGCCGCACAAATTCGTCGATCACACGCATGCAACCGCCGTCTTAAGCGTGATCGACCAGCCCGACGGCGAGAACGAATGCGCCGAAGTGTTCGGCAAGCGGCTCGGCTTCGTGCCTTATTTGCTGCCGGGCTTCGGCCTGGCCAAAAAAGCGATCGACGTATTCGAGCGCGACAAGCCCGCCGACGGCCTCATCTTGAGCAAACACGGCATCGTCACTTTCGGCGAGAGTGCGCGCGAAGCCTACGAGCGCATGATCGAAATGGTGTCGCTCGCCGAAAGCGTCGTCGCGCGAGGCCGCAAATCGGTCGCGCTGTCCGGCGCGCCGCCCGTCGCCGCTAATATCGCCCCCGTTGCGCTGGTCGCGCCGATCGTGCGCGGCGCCTGCAGCGAGCCGGACGGCGCGGTCGAAGGCGCGTGGCGGCGTTTTGTACTCGAATTTCGCGCCAGCGAAGCAATCCTCAATTTCGTCAACAGCCGGAATTTGCAGGAGCTTGGCGCGCGCGGCGTCATGACGCCCGATCACACCATCCGCACCAAGAACTGGCCGCTTGTTCTGCCGGCCCCGGAAAACGGCGCGCTTGACGATTTCGCGCGCGAGGCGCGCGAGCGGGTATGCCAATTCGCCGGGCGCTATCACGACTATTTTGCGCGGCAAAACAAGCGCGCCGGCGGCGGCAAGCGCGAACTCGATCCCCTGCCCCGCGTCGTCCTGGTGCCTACTCTCGGCCTGTTCGGGCTCGGTTCCTCGAAACGCGACGCCGCGATTGCCGCCGACATCGCCGAGGCCTGGATGGACGGCGTCGACGGCGCCGAAGCGATCGGCCGTTTCGAAGCGATCTCGGAGGCCGACATATTCGATTGCGAATATTGGCCGCTCGAACAGGCCAAGCTCGGCGCCCGCAAACCGTTGCCGCTGCAAGGCCAGATCGCCGCCGTTACCGGCGCCGGCGGCGCGATCGGCGCGGCGACGGCAAAAGCTTTTACCGCGGCCGGCGCCGAGGTCGCGCTGCTCGACGTGGATTTTTCCGCCGCCGAGCAACAGGCCGAGCGGATCGGGGCAAACGCGCTGCCGGTCGCCTGCGACGTCACCGACGCGCAAGCCGTGCGCACCGCCTTCGACAAGATCGTCAAGGACTTTGGCGGCGTCGACATCGTTGTGTCCAACGCCGGGGCCGCCTGGCAGGGCCGCATCGGCGCGGTCGACGAAGACATTCTGCGCCAGAGCTTCGAGCTGAATTTCTACGGCCACCAGCGCGTGGCGCAGGCCGCGGTGAAAATCATGCTGGCGCAAGGCACCGGCGGGTGCCTCCTGTTCAACGTCTCCAAGCAGGCGGTCAATCCGGGGCCGGATTTCGGCCCCTACGGCATCCCTAAGGCAGCGGCGCTTGCTTTGATGCGCCAATACGCGCTCGATTACGGCAAGGACGGTATCCGGGCCAATGCGGTGAACGCCGACCGCATCCGTTCAGGCCTGCTCACACCGGAGATGATTGCCTCGCGCGCCAAAGCGCGCGGCGTTTCCGAAAGAGATTACATGGGCGGCAATTTGCTTCACCGCGAAGTTACCGCCGACGACGTCGCGCAGGCGTTCCTGCATCAGGCGCTGGAATTGAAAACCACGGCCGACGTCACCACCGTGGACGGCGGCAATATCGCCGCGGCGATGCGGTAAGAGATACCGACGCCGGCTCGGACCCTAACCGTCCCACCAACTCGGCCTTCTTGGTTCTGTGCCACGCGCCGAACGCTTTGAGCACGGAATTGAAAAAGCGCGGCGGCAGGAAGCCGTAATCGTAGCGCGCCGGACTGCCGGGCACCTTGCGTAAATCATAGCCGGGCCAAACGAATTCGTTGCCTTCGCTGACGACGATCCACGAACGTTCGGAATCGAGTCCAAGCAACCGCTGCACCGCTCGCGGAATTTCGACGGCAGCTGCGGGATCGTCGGGAGCGCGGTGCGTGACCGGCAGCACGGTCACAATGATCGCACCGTCGCTTGCGCGCTCAACCGCAAGCACAATCACAGCCGGGCGATCCTTGCGCTCTTCCTCCTGCCCGCTGCCATGCTCGTAGTGCCACAGATATGCATAAGAGATAACGAGGCCGGGCTAAGGCTCTGGAAGCGCCATGCGCTCGGCTACTTCCGATCAAGAATCTTGCTGAGATAATCGTGGCGCTTGGCCATACGCGAGGACGTAATTACGCGCACTTTTTCGTCCGACAGATCGGCCGTTGCGAAACTCCGCCGACTGCCTTTCAGCTTCAGCAATTCCTCGTAGTCATGAGCGCCGACAAAATAGCCGGTGATCTGCCCGTGGCTCGAGACGGCAACCGCCTGACGTTGCGCCAGCATTCTGTAACGGCCGAAATTCTTGGTGAATTCCGAAGCCGGCACTGTTTCGCTCATGTCCTGAGTTCCTCTTCGCTCTATAAAAAACTGCTTTCCCGTAATTTCTGCAACTTACGTAAATTACTTAAATCACTATTTCTCCACCACGCCGCCAGACTCGACCCAGTCCTTGAAACCGCCGAGGTTGAAGACCTTCTCGTAGCCCAAATCCTTGAGCATTTTGCCGGCGAGCGCGGCGCGACCGCCGGAGCCGCAATACAGGATCACGGTTTTGTCCTTGGCGAAATTCTTGTCGTGTGAGGGCAAATCCGGATCGGCGCGGAATTCCAGCATGCCGCGTGAGACGTGAACGGCGCCGGCGGCCTTGCCGCTCGCCGCCACTTCGGTACCGTCGCGCACGTCGACCACGAGCGTATTGCCCTTGGCGATCATGTCCTTGGCTTGCGCCGGCGTGATCCTCGGCACCGCGGCGTTGGCCGCTTCCAGCATTTGCTTGACGCTCGTGGTCATGGTGTCCCGTCCGTGCTTGTTTCCGCCCTGCGTTAAGATTACCCGGTTCCGCGGCTTTGCACGATACGTTGCCGGACGCGGCGTCTAGGTTTTTTGCTTGAGCACGATCTTATCCGAAAACCGGTCGCCACTTTTCGGGATCATGCTCTAATCGCTCGACAGGATCACGTTTTTGAGGATCGGATAAACCTGGTTCTCCCAGCGCTTGCCGGAGAACACGCCGTAATGGCCGACGCCGGCCTGCATATGGTGGCGTTTGAGATACGGCCGCAGCTTGCCGCACAAGTCGTGCGCCGCCACGGTCTGCCCGACGGCGCAGATGTCGTCGCGCTCGCCCTCCACCGTGAACAGCATGGTGCGGCGGATCGCGTTCGGGTCGACCTTCTGTCCGTGCCACTGCATTTTCCCGAACGGCAGCGTGTGCTCCTGGAAAATGTACTGCACGGTTTCGAGATAAAATTCGGCGGTGAGGTCGAGCACGGCGAAATATTCGTCGTAGAAAGCCTTGGTGACCGCGGCCTTTTCCAGTTCGCCGGCGGCGAGATTGTCGTACAGCTCCTTGTGCGCCTTGATGTGGCGCTCGACGTTCATGCTCATGAAAGCGACGAGCTGCACGAAACCGGGATAGACGCGGCGGAAAGCGCCCGGATAGCGCAGCGGCACCGAGGCGGTGAGCGTGCGTTCGAACCAGTCGATTGAGCGCTTTTTGGCAAGCTCGTTGACCTTGGTCGGATTGACCCGGGTATCGATCGGCCCGGCCATCAGCGTCATCGACCGCGGCTGCGCCGGATTGCCGGCTTGCGCCATCACCGCGGTGGCGGCGAGCGCGGCGACGCAGGGCTGGCACACCGCGAGGATGTGCGCGCCGGGCCCCAACACTTCGAGAAACTTGATCAGATGGTCGATATATTCGTCGCAGCCGAAGCGGCCCGCGGTCAGCGGCACGTCGCGGGCATTGAGCCAATCGGTGATGTAAACGTCGTGCTCCGGCAGCATGGTGCGCACGGTGGCGCGCAACAGCGTCGAGAAATGCCCCGACAGCGGCGCCACCAACAGCACCCGCGGCTGCGCGGTGGCGATGTCCTTCTTGAAGTGCAGAAGCGTGCCGAACGGCAGCGTTGCCGCCGCCTCCTCGGTGACCTCGACTTCGCGGTTGCCGACGGTGACGCTATCGATGCCGAACGGCGGCCGCGTATGGGTCAGCCCGGCGCGCGCGATCAGCTCATAGACCGCGTTCAGGTTGCGCATGGCCGGCAGCTCCGACATCAGCGGCGGGCCGCCGGCCTTGGCCGCCATGCTGGCCCAGGCCCGCACTGGCACCATGAAGTCGGACTGCATCTGATAGGCGTAATACAGCATCCGTCGTCCAACGGGTGCCGCCGTCCGCCTGGCAGCGGACCTAAACCGACCCCCCAAACGCGTGGAGGCTAGTGCATTTTTTGTTGCACTGCGACAAGAATGTGCACATCCTGCACATCGGGATTGGGATTGAGCATCGTCTGCTCAAAGATTGGTCGGACGGCTGCCGCAACCTCGTCCCCTGGTCGCTAAGTATTTGAGTCAAGATACGATTTCCAAGGCGAGCTCCGGCATGTCCAAAGCCATATTGACCCTCGCGAGCAAGAACTATGGCTCGTGGTCGCTGCGCGGCTGGTTGCTATGCAAAATGGCAACCATCGATTTCGAGGAACAGCATGTCTCGACCGACGACCCGTCGACGCGCGCCGAACTCTTGCTGCTGTCGCCCTCGTTCCTGGTACCGTGCCTGACCAATGACGGGCTGAAAGTCTGGGACACCCTGGCGATCGCCGAATATCTGCACGAGATCAAGCCCGAAGCCGGGCTGTTGCCGGCCGACCAGGCGCAACGGGCGCATTGCCGCTCGATCTGCGGCGAGATGCATTCCGGCTTCGCCAATCTGCGCTCGGCGCTGCCGATGAATATCAAGGCGCATTTTCCCGGCTTCAAATCCTGGGCCGGCGCGCGCGCCGACATCGACCGCATCGCCACCATCTGGCGCGAATGCCTGAGCCAATACGGCGGACCGTATCTGTTCGGCACGAAGCCCTGCGCGGCAGACGCCATGTATGCGCCGGTCTGCTCGCGCTTTACCACCTACGACGTGGCGCTCGATCAGCCCGCGCGCGATTACTGCCGCACCGTGATGGCGATGCCCTTGATGCAGGAATGGATCGCCGCGGCCAAGGCCGAGCCCGACGAGCTCGAGGAGCTCGACGTCGAGTTCTAACACGCTGCTTTTGCGCGCTCCTTTCCGCGCCGCCGTGAATATGCTGAACTCGCGCGCATAACCGGGAGGGGACCATGCCGGTAAGCACGATCAACGGCGTCGCCATCAATTGGCGCAGCGTCGGCGAGCGCGGCAACGACAAACATCCGTGGCTCGTTATGACTACCGGCGGCCGGCGCGGCCACGACGAATTCGTGCCCCTTGCCGAGAAGATCGCGCGCTCCGGCTATCGCGTGATGCTGCACGATCGCCGCAACACCGGCGCCTCCGACGTTCGCATCGAGGGCGACGAGGGCGAGGAGGTGATCTGGACGCGCGACATGCACGCGTTGCTCACCGAGCAGAACGCGCTGCCGGCGTTTTTCTCGGGCTCCTCGGCCGGCGCGCGGACCTCGATGCTGTTCTACCTGCGCTACCCGCAAGCGGTGCGCGGGCTGTTGCTGCTGCGCGTCACCGGCGGCCCCTTCGCCGCCGGCCGGCTGCCCGAGCAGTATTACGGCCAATTCATCCGCGCCGCCGAAACGGGCGGCATGGCCGCGGTCTGCGCCATGGACGCTTGGAAGGAGCGGTTCGCCGCCAATGCTGCGGGCGCCGATTACATGGCCAAGCTGCCCGTGAAGCAGTTCCTCGCGGTGATGCGGCGCTGGCACGACATTTTCGTTGCCGGCGCGAATTACCCCGTCATGGGCGTCACCGCCGAGCAATTGCGCTCGATCAAGGTCCCGACCATCATCATTCCCGGCAACGACAACACTCATTCCAGCAAGAGCGGGCTCGTCGCCCACGAACTCATCGCCGGCAGCGAACTGCATCGGCTGCCGATCGAGGACCAGGACGTGCCGCTCATTCCGTTCCCGGACTGGAGCGCGTATGAGGAGGAGATCGCGCGCGTCTTCGCCGACTTCATGGCGCGCACCGTCGCAGCGGAGAGCAAAGCGGCGTAAGCGTCATTCCCGGGCCGAGCGGAGCGAGGAACCGGGAATCCATAGCCACAATCCGTGACTGTTCTGCACCAATCGTGAATATGGATTCCGGGCTCTCCGCTTCGCGGCGCCCCGGAATGACAGACTCAATCCCACTCCGTACGTCCCGAATAGGCCCAGTCGACGAGGCGGCCGCCGCGGTGCGAAAGCGCGGCGACCTCGGCCATTTCCGCTTCGCTGAGTGCAAAATCGAACAGCGTGGCGTTTTCGCTTAAGCGTTCGAGCTTACTGGTGCGCGGGATGACGACGATGTTTTGTTGCACCAGATAGCGCAGGCCGATCTGCGCCGCGGTCTTTTTGTGTGCGGCGCCGATGCCACTGAGCACCTCGTCGTTCTTGGCGTTGCCGCGCGCGATCGGGCTGTAGGCGACCACCGCCATGCCATGAGCGCGGCAGGCGGCGATCACCTTCGACTGGTCGAGAAACGGATGGCATTCGACCTGGTTGCAGACGAGCGGCTCGCTCGAAAGCCGCACCGCCTCGTCGACCATCGCCACGGTGAAATTCGAAATGCCGATATGGCGGGCAAGCCCGTCGCGTTTGACCTTGCCCAGGGCGCCGAGCGTCTCGGCAAGCGGAATTTGCGGATTGGGCCAGTGCAGCAGCAACAGATCGACCTCGCTCAGGCGCAGCCGCACCAGGCAGTCGTGGGCGGCGCGCTCGAGTGCGCGCGGCGCGAAATGCGACGGCCAGATTTTGGTGGTGACGAACACCTCGCCGCGCCTGACCCCGGAGGCATGCAGGCCTTCGCCCACATCGCGCTCGTTGTCGTACATTTCCGCGGTGTCGATGTGGCGGTAGCCCAGCCGCAGCGCCTGTTCGACCACGCGCGCGCAGGTGCGGCCGCGCAATTCCCAGGTGCCGAGCCCGACGAGCGGAATCGTGGCGCCGTTGGCGGTGATGCCGGGAATGGGTCCGATTGCCGTCATGAGCCGGTGTCCATCATTGCGAGCGAGAACCTAAGGTACGAGCGGCTTGGCGGCTACCTCCCCTGGACGGGGAGGGTGAAGAAGGTCAGCGCCGTTTGCCGAGCACCGCGAAGGCGGCGTCGGGGGCTTCTTCGATGACCTTAAGGAGTGCGCGCGCCGGGCCGCGTGGCGAACGCTTGCCCTGCTCCCAGTTGCGCACGGTTTCGACCGGCACGCCGATGCGCGCAGCGAATGCGGCCTGGGTCAGACCGGTGCGGCCGCGCACCGAGCGGGCATAGGTTGCGTCCTCACGGGCGGTATCCGCGCGCGCGGCGCGATGCGCCGCGGTGGCAATCGATTGGGCGTCGCTCCGTATAGGACGCTCGCTGCCGTCCGGCAGCACTTCGACGAGCCGTCCATCCGCTTTCAACCGTACCCGCAGCATGGCGCTTGTTTCCCATGCCCCGCCCGGCCAGGGCCCTGTGGATATCATAGCTGATTCGTCGTCGATTCAATGAGTTACTGAGCCTACGACCGGGTGCTTTGGCTTACTCATGCAATGCCCTAGTCGGCCATTGGCCCTTTTTGCATCCTCCCCCGGAGCGAGAGGGTGAATTAGGTTCTTTGCATGCAAAACCTCAAGATCGACGGCCGGCGGCTGTGGGACGCGGTGATGGAAACGGCGCAGATCGGCGCCACCGACAAAGGCGGCATTTGCCGGCTCACCCTGACCGATCTCGACCGGCAGGTGCGCGACTGGTTCAAGGCGCAATGCGAGACGCTCGACTTAACGGTCACCGTCGACGACATGGGCAACATGTTCGCGCAGCGGCTGGGCAAAAATCCGGCTCTGCCGCCAATCGCCATCGGCTCGCATCTCGACACCCAGCCGACCGGCGGCAAGTTCGACGGCTGCCTCGGCGTGCTCGCGGCGCTGGAAACGCTGCGCACGCTGCATCAGGCCGGCTACGAGACCAACGCGGCAATCGAGATCGTCAACTGGACCAATGAGGAAGGCGCGCGCTTTGCGCCGGCCATGCTGGCGTCGGGCGTGTTCGCCGGCGTGTTCTCCCGCGATTTCGCCTATGCGCGCACGGATCGTGACGGCAAGACCTTTGGGGAGGAACTCGAATGCATCGGCTACCGCGGCGCGGAAGCGGCCGGCGCGCGCAAATTTTCCGCGCACTTCGAATTACACATCGAACAGGGCCCGATCCTCGACAATGAGCACGGCATGATCGGGGTGGTGCGCGGCGCGCAAGGCATGCGCTGGTACGAGATCACGGTCGCCGGCCAAGCGGCGCATAGCGGCGCGACGCCGATGACCGCGCGCAAGGACGCGCTTCTTGGCGCAGCGCGCTTGATCGAACGCATCGATGCGATCGCGCGGCAACACGGGCCGGACGCGGTCGGCACCGTCGGCCTGATCGAAAACCGGCCGAACAGCCGCAACGTCATTCCCGGCGAAACCTTCTTCAGCGTCGATTTCCGTCACCCCGACGACGCCGTGCTTGACGCGATGGAGAACGAGTTGTGCCTGGCGCTTGCCGACATCTTGCCGCCGCTGGGTCTTAACTATCGCGAGGCACGCATCTGGGATTGCGCGCCGGTCAAATTCGCGCCCGAGCTCGTGGATTGCGTGCGCATCGGCGCGCAACAGGCCGGCTTTGTCGCGCGCGACATGATCTCCGGCGCCGGCCACGATTCCTGCTATGTGGCGCGCGTCGCCCCGACGGTCATGATCTTCGTCCCCTGCCGCGGCGGTATCTCACATAACGAAGCGGAATGGTCGAGCCCCGAGCAATGCGCTGCCGGCGCTCAGGTGCTGCTCAATGCGGTCTTGGAATACGACCGGCGGCTCGGCTAGGCCGATCGTCAGATGACGCCGTGCAGCACGCCGATGGCGACAGCTTCGACGCGGGTCTTTACGCCAAGCTTCTGCTTCGCCCGCTCGATGTGAAAATGCGCCGTCGGTGGCTTGATGCCGACCAACGCGGCGATGTCGGCGTCGGATTTGCCCGCCGCCGCCCATTGCAAACACTCGAGCTCGCGCGCGGAGAGCTTTGGCCGTTCCGCGGCCGGCATGCCGAAGCCTTCCGAGGTCCGGCAGCGTTCCCAGATCGCCCGCCCCATCACTTCCAGGATGGCTTTGTCGGTTGAATTGAGGACATTCCCGGCGCCGATTGCCATCGTGACGAGACCTTGCAGGCTGCCCGGTCCATGAATCGGCACGGCAAAAACGTCGCGCCAGCCGAATGCCCAGGCCGCTTCAAGGAAGGCCTGTTGTCGATCACTGAGCGTCCTGGGTAGGACTTCACTGAACAGAAACGGCGCGATGCGTCGGCGCGCCTCGATCGGCAGCAGATCGATCTCGAACCAGCCGCTCTTGTTGTAGAGTTCTACCCATTCTGGCGGCCAGCTGACGAAGAAAAACCGATGCCGCCGGTTCTTGCCGACGCCCGCCCAGGCGCCACAAGCCGCCGCGGTAAGGCCCATTTGACGAAGCGTGGATAGAAAATCGTCCACCGCCGCCGCCGCCGGCATGGCGGTGCAGCGTTCGACAAATTGCAGCCCCTCCTTAGCGACCGACCCCATTCCTAGCGTCCCCCCGGACGCTGTCCCCGGCGTTAGTCTCCATAGGTTTGGCCGTCGATCAACAAGTCTTCGTCACGCCCCACTTCGCAAACGCCGTCATTCAGCGTCCCTCGTAGTTTCGCGAGGAATTTCGTCTCCCGCCAAGGTTCACGGCATGCGGCCGTCGTCGTGACTTAGCTCATCGGAGGGAGATGGACTGTGACCTAAATCACACGCCGAGCGTGCCGGCCAAGCCGGCAGATTCACCGGGTCTTCTCGAAAATCTCCCGCCCGATCAGCATGCGGCGGATTTCGCTCGTGCCGGCGCCGATCTCGTAGAGCTTGGCGTCGCGGAGTAACCGCCCGGCCGGGTAGTCGTTGATGTAGCCGTTGCCGCCCAGACACTGGATGGTTTCGAGCGCCATCCAGGTAGCGCGCTCGGCGGCATAAAGGATGGCGCCGGCGGCGTCCTCGCGCGTGGTCTCGCCGCGGTCGCAGGCGCGCGCCACCGCGTAGACATAAGCCTTGGCCGCGTTGAGCGTCACATACATGTCGGCGAGCTTGGCTTGCATCAATTGAAAGCGGCCGATCGGCTGACCGAATTGCGTGCGCTGATGCACGTAAGGGATGACGAGGTCGAGGCAGGCCTGCATCACCCCAAGTGGACCCGCCGCCAGCACCGTGCGCTCGTAGTCGAGCCCCGACATCAACACGTTGACGCCGTTGCCAATGACGCCGAGCACGTTCTCCGCCGGCACTTCGCAGTTCTCGAATACGATCTCGCTGGTGTCGGAGCCGCGCATGCCGAGCTTGTCGAGCTTTTGGCCGGCGGCAAAACCCTTGAACTCCCGCTCGACGATAAAGGCGGTGATGCCGCGGGAGCCCGCGGTGCGGTCGGTCTTGGCATAAACGACGAAGGTGTCGGCGACCGGACCGTTGGTGATCCACATTTTCGAGCCGTTCAGCACGTAGCGATCGCCCTTGCGGTCGGCGCGCGTCTTCATCGACACCACGTCCGAGCCGGCGCCCGGCTCCGACATCGCCAAGGCGCCGACATGCTCGCCGGACATCAATTTCGGCAAATAGCGCCGCTTCTGTTCGTCGCTGCCGTTGCGGCGCAGCTGATTGACGCACAGGTTCGAATGCGCGCCGTAGGACAGGCCGACCGCGGCGGAAGCACGCGAAATCTCCTCCATCGCCACGCAATGGGCGAGATAGCCGAGGCCTGCGCCGCCCCATTCTTCCTCTACGGTGACGCCGAGAAGCCCGAGCGCGCCGAGCTCCGGCCACAGCTGCCGCGGAAAGCTGTTGGACCGGTCGATCTCGTCGGCGCAGGGCGCGATCTTTGACTGCGCGAAGCCCCGCACGGTGTCGCGCAGCATGTCGATGTCGTTGCCGAGGCCGAAATCGAGGCTGGACAAGCTGTTCGCGAGCATCGGGGGGTCGCCTCCCGCAAGCCTTAGTCGGACAATCGCGTCCTCAAGATAGCGGCTGGGCGCGGACCTGTCAGGATGCCGCGGCGCCGTTGCGCCGCGCTTGCGCGCGCGGTGGCTCCGCCAATAGCCGGTCAATCGCCGCGGCCGTGGCGGGTTTGGCGAACAGGAAGCCCTGCATTTCGTCGCAGCCGGCAAGCCGCAGCAGCACCCGCTGCTCGTCGGTCTCGACGCCCTCGGCCACAACTTTCATGCCGAGCGCGTGGCCGAGCGTAACGATCGATTGGATGATGGCGCCGGTATTGCCGGTATTGCCCAGCGAAGCGACGAAGGCGCGATCGATCTTCAGTCGGTCGAAATGGAATTTTTGCAGATAGCTCAGACTCGAATAGCCGGTGCCAAAATCGTCGAGCGCGGTCGACGCGCCAAGCGCGCGCAGGGCATCGAGCTTGGCGCCGGCCTCTTGCGGATTTTCGATGAGAACGCCCTCGGTGACTTCGAGCACGACGCGCGGGGGTTCGATGCCGGTTTCGGCCATAAGCGCTGCAATCAGACCGACCAGCGCCGGACTGCGGATCTGCACCGGCGACAGGTTGACCGAAACCGTTAGCTGCCGCCAGCGTGCGGCGTCGGCAAAGGCGCGGCGCAGCACGATCTCGCCTAATTCGTTCATCAGGCCGCTCTCCTCGGCGAGCGGAACGAACAGCGACGGGGCGACGGCGCCGCGCGTCGGATGGTTCCAGCGCAACAGCGCTTCGACGCCGACGATGGCGCCCCCTTCGGCGGCGACCATCGGCTGGTAATGAACCTCGAACGCCTTGTTCGCCACCGCCGTTTCCAACGCGCGCAAAAAAAAGCGCCGCTCGGCGTGTTCGTGGTGGATCTGCGGCGCGAAGCGGCGCGCGCCGCCGCGGCCGGCGCGCTTGGCGGCGCGCAGAGCGAGGCCGGCATGACGCTGCAATTCGTCGCCGGTGGTGCCGTCGTCGGGCGTTTGCGCAACCCCGATGCCGCCGCTGATCTGCCACGCCTGATCGAGATAAAACGGCGCCGAGAGCGCCGTCGAAAGTTGTTTGATCAGCGCGGCGGCGGCGCCCGGGTCGTCGCCGGCAAGGATGACCGCGAATTCGTCATCGTCGAAACGCCCCAACGCGGCGTTCGCCGGCAGCGCCGATTTGAGCCGTTCGGCGATGTCGCGCAGCATAGCGTCGCCGCCGGCCCGGCCCAGCGTGTCGTTGATGTCGCGGAAGCCGTCGATGTCGAGCAGCGCGAAGGCGACGCAAGGCGAACGGCGCCCCGCGACCACCTCGTCGAGACGTTGCAGCACGGCGCGGCGGTTCGGCAGTCCGGTCGGCACATCCTGCGTCGTCAACTTGCGCACCGTCTCGGCGCTGCGCGCAAGCGCCGTGCCAAGACGCCCCATCGCTCGCATGGCGAAAAACGCGTTGAGCGCCAACAAGGCGCCCGTGGCGGCGACAAGGTCCCACAGCAAATCCATGGCGCGAACGAAGGCGCGGTCCGGCGCCCAGCTGAACCAGCCGATGATGCGCCCTTCCGCGTCGTGCATCGACTGCGCTTCGCGGCTGCCGTCGGGCGTGAGGTCGGCATCGAACGTCAGATCGTCGAGCCCGGCGCGCCGCGCCAAGAATCCGAGCTGACCGGTATCGAAGCGCGCGACGTCGCCGAATACCGCATGCAGCTCGCCGAGCGCGGTTTCCAGCGCGACATGGCGCGCGGCGGCTTGGCGGCTGTCGTTGAGTCGCGTGAGGTAAAGGCCGCCTGCGGCGCAGGCGAGCACGGCAAACCCCAGCATCAAAAGCATGGCCGTACTGATGCGCCCGATCGTGCGTCCGGGCATCGGCGCGAGCATGGACGTGTCCGCCGGCGCGAGCGATCGCCGCCAGGCCCAGTGCTTTCGCGCTGCCGCAGCGGCTTTCATCACGACGCCTCGCACCAACTCCAAGGGCGCAAGGTAAACGTCCGCAATTAACGGCAAGCAAAGGCGCGGCCGCCGCGGCATGACGGGTGCGACTTATCAACAGTTGGCAGCCCGGGAAACTTAGCGTTAACATGACATTAAGCGAAGCGACTCGTAGTATTCTGCGAACGTGGACGGTACTTCACGGCAGCCAACAGGCCGGAAGTATCGGGGGATTGGGGATGCCAGGCTTTCGCGCAAATTTATGGGCCGCGGCCATTGCTGCGACGGTCATCGCGCAGCTCGTCGCGGCGCCGGTGCGCGCCCAGGATAAAGTCGATGGCCAGTCAAGCGATCAGGCCGCGGAGCAGACCGCAGAGCAGCCCAAAGAACAGGTTCAAGAACAGGCCAAGGATCAGGCCAAGGATCAGGCCAAGGACCAAGCCAGGATCGAGGTCCAAAGCCCGGTGCAAACCTGCCCCGGAAATCCCAATGCGCTCGGCACCAGCCGCGTGCTGCCGATCGATTTCGACCGCTACCAGCGCCTCGGCCACATGCAGTATCCGGACTCGCTGCCGCTCAACGACAAGGAAGTTGTTCTCACCTTCGACGACGGGCCGTTACTCCCCTACTCCAACCAGATCCTCGACATTCTCGCTTCCGAATGCGTGAAAGCGACCTACTTCCTGGTCGGCGAGATGGCACGTGCCTTTCCGGCAACGGTGCGACGCGTCTACGAGGAAGGCCATAGCATCGGCACGCACAGCGACCACCACCCGACCGGCTTCGGCAGATTGCCCATTGAGCGGATGCGCCGCGAGATCGACGGCGGCATTGCCGGCGTCGCCGCCGCATTTGGTGGCGATACGCGATATCTGGCACCGTTCTTCCGCCTGCCCGGGCTCGACCGCTCCGACCTGGTCGAAAGCGAGCTCGCCGCGCGCGGGTTGGTCGTATTCAGCTCGGACACGGTGGCCGACGACTGGCATCACCGCATCACGCCGGGCCAGATTACCGCTTTGGCGCTGCGGCGGCTGCAAGCGCTCGGCAAGGGTGTTCTGCTTCTCCACGACATTCACCCGAAAACGGTCGCGGCGCTGCCGGGGCTCCTCAAAGCGCTCAAGGAGAACGGTTTCCACGTCGTCCAGGTGGTGCCGTCCGCGGCTTACGAGATCGCAATGGCGCGCCGGCCGGCGATCAAAATGCTGGCTTCGGCGCTGCCAGGCGAACTGACCATCGGCAACGGCATCGACAACGCCACGGCAGAGCCGCGCTGGCCACAAACGACTGACGAGCTCACGCCCGACGCGGTGGCGCTGCCGGCGCCCGACGTGGCGGCGTTCGATCCCGATGCCGGCCCGGCAGTCGATGAGGGCGCGGTGCAATGGCCGGATCGACCGCAAACCGCGGCCGCGGCGCCATCCCCCGATGTGGCGACGCCGCGCGGCAAGAAGCGGACTGCGCGCCTCGAGCACAAGACCAAGCTCCACGTCGCCGAACCCCGTGAGCGTGAGCGGCTTCGGCCCGAACACCGCCCGGCCCGTCCGCGGGCGCATGCCAAAGCCGGCGACGGCCAGCACGTCGACCTCGTCAGCGGCATCAAATCGCTCGCCGCGCTGTTGTCGCCGGCCAAGCCCGCGCCGTGAGGCGGGAGCCGATCGGGCTTCGCAAATCTTAAGATCGGCCCGGCGACGTTTCAGATCAGCGCATAGGCTGGTGCGGTCGAGAGGACTCGAACCTCCACGGGTTGCCCCGCTAGCACCTCAAGCTAGTGCGTCTACCAATTCCGCCACGACCGCATGTGGGGTGGGTACGCGCCCTGACGGACGCGCAATGGCGCGGATGTAACAGCTAGCGTATGGCGCGACAAGGCCGCAGCAAGCTAAGCCCGCGCCGCTTAAGAGCTGGCTGTCCGCGGCAAAAGCCGCTTGACTTCGACCGCGATCTTGTTGCCGGAGATGATGACCGTGCCTCTCGCCACCGGCAGATTATTGGCGAGGATGCGCACCTCATCTTCCTCCGCGGCGTCGAGCTCGATGATGGCGCCGCGGCCGAGCCGGAGCACCTGATGGATTGGCATCGAGCTTGTCCCCAACACCACCGCGATATCTATCGAGACGTCGTCGAGTGTCGCCACGGGCCGCCTCTTGTCGTTTGCCGCTGCAATTTGCGGTATTGTTTGACCACGGCCATGGTTACCAGATGATTAACGCGCGCGGTGATGTGACGATCGGGATGCTGGCCAGGCCCGGCGCGCCGCCGGTCGAGTGGCGGGTGGCCGACGGCCCGGTGGGCTATGACAGCGCGGTTGCCGCCATGACGGCGCGCGCCGAGGCGATCGCGCGCGGTGACGCGGCCGAATTGGTCTGGCTGCTCGAGCACCCGGCGCTGTACACCGCCGGCACCTCGGCGCGGCCGGCCGAGCTGACCGAGGCGCGCTTTCCGGTGCATTGGACCGGGCGCGGCGGCCAGTTCACCTATCACGGTCCCGGCCAGCGCGTCGGCTATGTCATGCTCGATCTCAAGCGCCGCGCGCCGGACGTGCGCCGCTTCGTCGCCACGCTCGAGGAATGGATCATCCGCGCGCTGGCCCGCTTTGCCGTGCGCGGCGAGCGCCGCAACGACCGCGTCGGGGTGTGGGTGCGGCGGCCGGACAAGGGCGAGGCTTGCGAGGACAAGATCGCGGCCATCGGCATCCGGGTTCGGCACTGGGTAACGCTGCACGGCTTCGCGCTCAATGTCGCACCCGATCTTTCGCATTTTTCCGGTATCGTGCCGTGCGGCGTCGCCGAAGCACGATACGGCGTCACCTCGCTCGCCGATCTCGGTGTGGCGGCGTCGATATCGGAAGTCGACGCCGCGCTGCGCGCGACATTTGCGCCGCTATTCGGCGGGATGGCGCAGCCTCAAATGCTACTAAGCACCGAAAACAATTCGCCGCGCCGGTGCAGCGCCGCTTCGTCCGGTGCGGCCTCGCGCTGATCGAGAAAATCCACCCGCGCGCCAGGCGGGCCCAACCGACATTCCTCGATCATTGCCGCGACTGCGTGCTCGAGCCCGATGAACAAAGCTTCGACCGAACCGTCGCGGCGGTTGCGCACCCACCCCTCAAGCCCGCGTTCGAGCGCGGTGACTTCGGTCCAGGCGCGGAAGCCGACGCCCTGGACCCGGCCGCGGATGACGACAAGGCGGCGCACGGTCACGCGAAGTCTCCGAGCTTACGGTGGCCGGCGCTCAGTGGAGCGGATTTGACATTCGCTGCCACCGCGCCGCTCGCTCGTGAAGCGAATGTCAAATCCAAAGCTCCACTCGCCACTTATACTTGCTAGAGGTCCTTTGATTCAAACATTCGCACAGGGCGTTTGCCGAAACGGAATGCGAATGTTTGAATCGGACCACTAGGGGTGTTTGGGCAGCCATCGTTGCAGGCACGCTATGTAATCCGCCGACATTTGCCACTCGCGCGCCGCTTTGACGACGATCTCCATATAGCCGGGTTTCGGCCGGCCGCGCGGCCGCGGCCGCGCGACATAAACCAGCGCCGGCCGGCGGCCGCTCGCCCGCACCGGCAGGATCGCGGCGCGATAAAGTCCGCTTGCGACATTCTCCCAGGCGTCGAGCGTGGCGCGGTCGCGCGGCGTGAGCCGCCACAGCACTCCGTACACGACCTCCCCGCGCGCCGGTTCGACCGAGGCGTAGCCGTCCGCGGTGACGACGAAGCGATAGTCGTCAAGCCGTGCTACGCCACACGGTTTCGCCCACGGCGCGTGTTTGCGCATCACCGCACGGTGCATGTTCGAGCCATAGGCGAAATGCAGCATCACGCTTGCGGGGACGGTCGGCTCGCCGTCCACGCGGTGAAAATCACCGCCACGACGACGGGCACGAAGGTCATCAACGTGAGCAGCGCTACCATCAGCCAGCCAAGATCGTAGTGCGGCGAGCCAAGGAGCGTCGCAATCACGTAGAACAAGAGCACAAGCTCGAGCGCGCTGGTCGCGCTGGCATTGCCCATCAGCAGGTCGTTTGAATTGAAGAAGCCGTCGGCGACGATCAGCAACAGCACGAGCGACAGCGCATAGAGCAGCGCGACGCCGGCTGCGAGGCCGGCGCCCCGGCCGGCGTCGCGGAGGCGCTTTTCGTGGAGCACGAACCAGATCCAGAGCAGCACGGCTTGCGCGGCGACGAAGGGCCACAACCCGCCCCGTTCGATGACGTCGGGCGTGGTCAGAAAATGCGAGGCTAGGCCTCCGAGATAGACGGCGATGGCGCCGTAAATGAACGGCCGCCGACGCAATTGCCCGGACGGCGAGAACAGAAAGCGCAGCGCGTGCATATCGTCATGATGTCCTGCCCCGCGATAGCGGGGAAGGGGGAGGATAGGTGAGTCTACGCAAACTCCAAGATCACCGCATCGACGGCGACGCTGTCGCCGGGCTTGACCCGGATCGTCTTGATGACGCCGTCGCGCTCGGCGCGCAGGATATTCTCCATCTTCATGGCCTCGATCACCGCGAGCGTCTCGCCGACCTTGACCTCCTGGCCTTCGGCCACAGCGAGCGAGACGACCAGGCCCGGCATCGGGCAGCGCACCGCCTTTTCGCTGCCGGACAGTTTCTTCAGCGGCATCAGCCGCGCATAACGCGCTTCACGCTCGGTATAGACGAAGGCTTTCACCTCGACGCCGCGATGGGCAAGCTCGAAGCCGTTGGGAACGGCACGCACGTGCATGGCGACGGCGGCGCCGTCGATGGTGCCGGCCCAGACCGCCATGCCGGGAATCCAGTTCGCCGACAACACGTGCCGCGCACCGTCCTCGAAAGTGACGACGACCGCGTGAGCGTCGCGTTCGACGTCGGCGTGGATTTCGTCGCCGCCGAGCCAGATCGCGCGCCGCCGCTCGCGCGTCAGCGCGGCGTTCAACTGGCCGGAGATTTTGCGCTTGCGCTCGCCGAGGAGATGGTCGATGGCGGCGGCGACGGCGGCGATGCTGCGCGCATCCGCGCCGGTCGGCGCGACCCGCTCGAAGCCGTGCGGAAATTCCTCGGCGATGAAGGCGGTGGAGAGCTTGCCGGCGCGCCAGCGCGGCAGCTGCATGATCGCGGCGAGGAACGGGACATTGTGCCGGATGCCTTCGATGGTGAAGGCATCGAGCGCCTCGGCCTGCGCCTCGATCGCCTCGAGCCGCGTCTCGGCGTGGGTGACGAGCTTGGCGATCATCGGATCGTAGTACAGCGAAATCTCGCCGCCTTCGGTGACGCCGGTGTCGTTGCGCACGGTGACGCCGCCATGCCTGCCTTCGGCCGGCGGCCGGTAGCGCACGAGCCGGCCGATCGACGGCGCGAAATTGCGGTACGGGTCCTCGGCATAGATGCGGCTTTCGACGGCCCAGCCGGACAATTTGATGTCGCTTTGCTTGAAGGGAAGCGGCTCGCTGGCGGCGACGCGGATCATCTGCTCGACGAGATCAATCCCGGTGACAAGCTCGGTCACCGGATGCTCGACCTGCAGCCGCGTGTTCATTTCCAGAAAATAAAAGCTCTTGTCCTGCGCCGCGACGAACTCCACCGTGCCGGCGCTGTCGTAGCTGACCGCGGCGGCGAGCGCGACCGCCTGCTCGCCCATGGCGCGACGCGTCTTGTCGTCAAGCAGCGGGCTCGGCGCCTCCTCGATGACCTTCTGGTTGCGGCGCTGGATCGAGCATTCGCGCTCGCCGAGATAAACGACGTGGCCGTGCTTGTCGCCCAGCACCTGGATTTCGACGTGGCGCGGATCGGTGATGAACTTCTCGATGAAGACGCGGTCGTCGCCGAAGCTCGATTTGGCCTCGGAGCGGGCGCGGGCGAAGTTTTCAGCGACCTCCGCCTTGCTAAAGGCGATGCGCATGCCCTTGCCGCCGCCGCCGGCGGAGGCCTTGATCATCACCGGGTAGCCGATCTGTTCGGCGATAGCGATGGCCTGATCGTCGTCCGCGATCACGCCGAGATGGCCGGGAACGGTCGACACCTTGGCGCGCGCGGCCGCCTTCTTCGATTCGATCTTGTCGCCCATGGCGGCGATGGCCTTCGGGTTCGGCCCGATGAAGACGATGCCGGCCTCGGCCAAAGCGCCGGCGAAAGCGGCGCGCTCGGAGAGGAAGCCATAGCCCGGATGGACGGCCTCGGCGCCGCTCGATTTGCAGGCGGCGACGATGTTGTCGATGACCAGATAGCTCTGCGCCGCCGGCGGCGGGCCGATGGCCACCGCGTCATCGGCCATTTCGACGTGCAGCGCATCGCGGTCGGCCTCGGAATAGACCGCGACGGTGGCGATCCCCATCCGGCGCGCGGTTTTGATGATCCGGCAGGCGATTTCGCCGCGGTTGGCAATCAGGATTCGCTTGAACATTTAAGCTTACAAGTCCCGCGAACCGGCCTTTTTGGCTTTGCGGCGGCGCCGCCAAAATGTCAACGACGCCAGTCAGTCCACGTGCACATTAGCCTTCTCGACGATCGCACGATAGATCGCCAGTTCACGCTTGATCCGCGCCTCGAGTTCGGTCGGGCTTGACGGAATGGTCGAGACGCCGCCGGCGGCGAAGCGCTCCTTGACGTCGGCCGTGTTGAGAATTTTCGCTACTTCGGCGGCGAGCTTGTCGATGACGGTGCGCGGCGTTCCCTTCGGCGCGATGAGCGCGGTCCAGTTCGAGGCGCCGATGTCGCCGGCGCCGGCTTCCTTGAGCGTCGGCCAGTCGGGATCAAGCGGCGAACGCACGGGCGTCGTGATCGCCAGCACGCGGATGCGGCCACTCTGCAGGTGTGGCGTGACCGAGGAGCTTGCCAATATGCCGAGCGGCACGTCGCCGGCGACCAGCGCTTGCGCCGCCGGCGCTCCGCCCTTGTACGGCACGTGCACGAATTTGGTGCCGGCATTATAGGCGATCGATTCCAGCACCAGATGGTTCATGCTGCCGTAACCCGGTGTCGCCACGTTGATCGTGCCCGGCGCCGCTTTGGCCGCCGCGAGCACGTCGGCGACCGACTTGTAGGGCGTGGCGCTGTTGGCGGCGAAGGCCATCGGCGCGTCGCTGACCGAGGTGACCGGAGCGAGATCGCGATCGACGTCGTAAGGCAGCTCCTTGAACAGCACCGGATTGATGGTGATGTCGCCGGCGGTTGCCATCACCAGCGTGTAGCCGTCGGGCGCCGCGCGCGCCGCGTCGGTCACGGCGATGATGCCGTTGCCGCCGGGGCGGTTCTCGACGATGACCTGCTGGCCCCAGGCTTCGGCGAGCTTGCCGCCGACGATGCGCGCGGCGATGTCGGCAATGCCGCCCGGCGCATAGGGCACCAGAATACGAATCGGCCGCGACGGATAATCCTGCGCCCGTGCCGGCGCGCAAGCGAACGCGATGAGGGCAAACACGACGCCGGCGAGTTGAATCATGAAATTCCTCTCATCGAGGCGCAAATGCAATCGGTTTGCTCGCCTGCCGCTGCATAACCCGTGCCTCAGTGCCAGAAGAGCTTGTAGATCAGCGCGAGCGCGAGCAGCGCGGCAATGCCCTGCCAGAACTGCACCGGGTATCGCTGATAGAGCGTCGGCGGCGCCGGCAGCGTCACCGGCTGGCGCGCCGGTCCGGTCTCCATCTCGAAAGCAAATTCCATGACATCGCGAAAGCGCTCGGCCGGATCGAGGGCTATCGCGCGCCCGAGCGTCGCCTGCAGCCAGGCCGGAAGATCCGGCCGCAGTTCGGCGAGCGGCACCGGCCGCGCGCGGCGCGATGGGCTCACAGCGTCGAGATTGCCGTAGGGAAATTCGCCGGTGAAGGCGCGGAACATGGTGACACCGAGCGCGTAAATATCGGTCGCCTCGTTACCGGCTTCGCCGGCAAACATTTCCGGCGCCATATAGGCCATCGTGCCGGGAATATCGCTGGGTGGAAAATCCTCGAGCCCCGGCACCCGCACCACGCCCAGATCGATCAGCTTGAGCGAGCCGCCTTGTTCGAGAATGACATTGTCTGGCTTGATGTCGCGATGGATGATGCCGGCGCGGTGCAATGCCGCGATGCCGCGGGCGAGCTTGACCGCGATGTTGCGCCCCTCCTCCAGGCCCATCAACGGGCGGCGCGCCAGCCGCGTCGCCAAGAGCTCGCCCTGATACAGCGGCATGACCGTATACAGACTGGTCTGCCGCCCGGGGGGCAATTCGATGACGCGACCGACCCAGGGACTGTTGACGCGGGCGCCGACCCAGGCCTCGCGGACAAAGGCGGCGTGGTAAGTGCTCACCGCCGCGACCTGGGGCTTGGGAAATTTCAGCGCTACCTCGCCGCCCTCGACCTCGTCGACCGCGCCGAACAGCCGCGTATAGCGGCCGTCCGAGATCACCACTTTGAGAACGAAGCCGTCGACGGTTTCGCCGTCGATCGGCACCGGGATCAGCGGCAACTGCATGATGCGCCCGCCGATGTCCGCGGATTCCACGCTCGGCAAACTGACGACGTCGAGCACCAACGCCGTGCAATTGTCGGTGCTGCCGTAATCGAGCGCGGCTTTCACCACCGCGCCGGCGGAATCGTCCGAAGCGGACCGTTCGCGTAAAATCTCGGTGATGGCGTCGGGCGGCAGAAAACCGTGCACGCCGTCGCTGCATAACAGGAAGCGATCGTGCAGCGCCACCGGCGCCGCGGCGTAATCGAGCCGCACTTCCGTTTCCGCGCCGATCGCGCGGGACAAAATATTCGAGCGGCCGGTGCCGCCTTCGCGCACATGGTCGGTGGTCAGGCAGGTCAGACGGTCGCCGCGCAGCCGATAAGCGCGGGTATCGCCGACATGCAGCACGTGGGCGATCCGCCCGCGCAAGATCAAAGCCGTAAATGTGCAGCCCATCCCGGCCGTTTCGGCGCTGCGGTGAGCTTCGGAGTAAATCCAGCGATTGAGGGAATTGAGCACGCTGGCCGCGGCGCGGCGCACTTCCATGGTCTCCGGCAGATCGCAAAAGCCGTCGAGAAAGCCGCGCACCGCGGTTTCGGCGGCGATGCGGCCGCCCTTGGCGCTACCTATTCCATCCGCGATCGCTGCGATCACGTCGCCGCGCGGTTTGGGCAGCTCCGAGCCGAACACGGCGCCGCCAAAATCGTCGTTACCTTGGCGCGGCCCGGTTTCTGAGGCAAATCCCACGCTGGCGCGCACGCCGGCCGGTTTTTCAGCCATCGCCGCCACTCCAGCTTGCGCGCGCAGGCACCCTGCCCGGACCGGCAGGCAGCGCCGCCGTAGCCGCTAAACGGCCGGGCTTAATTGTCCAGCTTGCAGCGATCATAGAGGAAGTTGCCGCCGGTGGCCGATGCAATGGTTATCGTGAGATTTCCGGTTTTGCGATCGAGCGCGTAGTTCCAGCCCGTGCTCGCCTCCCGCCACCATATCGTGGTGTCGCTGATCTTGGCCGGATTGGAGTCCACGGTGGCGCGATCGTAATCGATCCTGATCTGCCAAGTCGCGCCGCTGTGCGGATTGATGCAGCTCACGGCGCTCTCGCCGTGCTGTGGCGGCGGCGCTTCGGCCAAAGCCGGCAGGGCGGAAATGGCGGCAATGGCCAGGGCCAATGCGCCGAAATTAGCGGCCAATGGCCGACCAAGACCCGAGAATAGCATTGTAATTCTGCTCGCTTTCTAGCCAAAATGGCGATTAATTAGTCAAAGC
>Ga0187769_10000218_pt1 | contig 31559 bp, 29 predicted proteins | sample 0116_SJ02_MP02_1_FD_133140 | JGI IMG/M metagenome (GOLD analysis project Ga0187769, IMG submission 133140) | Tropical peat soil microbial communities from peatlands in Department of Meta, Colombia - 0116_SJ02_MP02_10_MG | ecosystem: Environmental > Terrestrial > Soil > Wetlands > Peat | place...
CGACGCCCACCATCGTTGAGGCTGGCTGCGCATTGATGAAATCGCGAAGATCGTTGAGGTTGTTTCCGATGGAGGTGTCGCAGGTATCGTCAATAAGCACGAACAGTTGTAGTGCGGCATTGTTGTCGCGGGCCGGGATGATGCTGGCCACTTTGAGCATATTCTTGCCTTGGTTCACCTGCACGTTTGCGGCAGTGAGAACGGGAACTTCATTGTTCTCCTTAAGACCTTCGGCTGTGATAACCAGGTGCACTTGTACCGTGCCTGTGGCGGCGGGTTTCTCTTGTGCGTGGACGACTGGCGTGCTCAAGCTCAGCAGGAAAGAAACACTCAGGGTGACTGCCGCTCGGAGAATTCTCATGGGCTCCTCTCAGACGTGCGTCAATCGCATAGCGCGGAATTTAAAATCGGAAACCTGTCAGTTTTACCAGGTCGATCTGGGGGCTGGTCTTGAGACAGTGTCGGTTAGGTCGTGTTCTCCACTAGTCCACCGGAAATGAAGATGTGTCCAGCCATGGCTTGACGAATGGCTGGTACTAGATCAGTGGCAATTCGCGACTTCACAACATATCCGAGAGCACCGGCAGAGAGACATCGACGTACAAAGTCGGCGTCCGTGTGGACCGTCAAGAAGACGACTCGACTCTTGGAGCCTGACTCCTTCAGCCGATCGGCTGCCTCAATGCCGTTCAGTACCGGCATAGAAATATCCGTGACGACAACGTCGGGCTTCAATTTCATGGCCTCGTCCAACAAGGCTTGGCCGTCAACAACCTTGCTAATGACTTCAAACTCTGGCTCCAGAAAATGCTCCGCGATTTGCGGAAAACCTGGGTGATCATCAGCCAACAGTACCCTTATCTTATTCAATTGGTCCGCCCAGTGAATGCGCGACCAGGAAGAGTTCATGCCAAGTGTGAAAGGCATCTTTTTGGGGCTGACCCGAGTCGCCCCCGCAGCCAAGCCAACCGACAGCACGAGAATATTCAAAAGGCCGGGTTCCTGCCTACTGTCAACACTGTCAGTGACCGATTGAATGCGGAACAGGCGTGGCTGCCTCAGCCTCATTGAGACCCTCCGCCGGAATGCTGTCGCCCGATATGTGCTACGAGCGGCCGCCAGAGACTCTTGGGGAGCCTGTTCGGCAATGGGGTGCAAGGGCTGCAAGTTCGAAAAGACTGCAGAAGTTTGAGGGGGGAATTGACCGTAAGTCTCGCCGACCTAAAGGGGCTCAAGGCTCCCCCTGTCTATATTCGCCCGGCTGTTTGTGTCTGTTTGAATTGCGGATTCGCAGAGCTGCTCGTTCCCGCAAGAGAGTTGCAGTCAATCAAGAGGGAAATAGCCACGCCCGAGTCCTAAATCTTTCGTTTCACCTTCGCTTGTGTTGGGACTTCACGAATGGGCCGGCAATGAGGCGGGTTGCTGCAGACGGAATTCGAGAAGCGTCTCGCTTGGAACGCTGACCTTTTCCCCCTTCTGTACAACGGCGGCTGTTGTTCCAACGACCGCGCCGATTGCTGCACCCTTGCCCGCATTTCCTGCGATGCCGCCGATCGCTGCTCCCAGACCCGCCCCGCCAAGAACGCGTTTGGCGGATCGTCCGCCACTGCTCTTGCCACTCACCTGGTAGTCGCTGCTAAAAATCGGGTACGCTGTGCCGTTTACAACGATTTCCGTCAGCTCCAACTGCAGCTCCGATTTGCCTGCCATACGGCCCGCTTGCTTGGCTTGCGCGAGCCGACCGTAGACCTTGGAGCCTGCGGGGGCCAGCACGACGCCGCCGACCTGCAGATTCGTTTCAAGACTGGCGGCGAATCGAGATCCCACTGTGTTTTTGCTCGAGTCGACCGAGTCAATCATGCGCACGAGCAACGAAGTGCCAGCCGGCACTGTAACCATCTTCTGCTGGGGCCAACTGGACGGCGCTAATGTCAGGGCGATTCCTGCCAGAAGCACCGCTGGAATCTTTCGGCCCGGGTGTCCTGAGTATTCTCGCATTTTGGTGCTCCTTTCCTTACACGGACGTTCCATAAAACGCTTTCCGCGCGGCCGCGAAGCCGGCAGAAGTCTGCTCACCAGCGGCTCTAATTCGATCGCCCCGGATTCGTGACGGGACAAAGTTGAAGGTTGCGCCGTCTGACGCCATCGAGCAATGCGACACTACGCCTGTTGTTGCAACGACTGGATCCTTGTCCCGCAAAAAGCCACCTGTGACTTCTACCAGCGGGCAATCGAGAGCACAAGGACTATCTAATCGGGTGCACTAGAGTGCCGCGGCCCTTAAGAAGGACGTGATCTTCCATACCAATATTTAGATCGGGTACCACGCTCCCTGGGGAAAAGTGCACGAACTGCTCATCGCAGCCACTCTCGCCACTCAGGAGTATTGGAGTCTCCCCAGCCGTTTGTCTTAAAATCCAATCGGAAGGATTTCTCGGTCAGCTACGAACTGAATGCGCCTACTTTGCAACCGCAGAACATGCTGAGCATTTTCTCGGAACTTCACCAGAACATACAGGATCAATTCAACGAAGCCGGAATCGAAATCCCCCCACCGCACTACACGTCGCTGCGCGACGGCAACCGTACGCGATTCCGGAGCAGTACATGTCGAAGAACTACGCCCAAGAAGTGTCTAGGAATGTGCTCGGTGCGCGCTCCTAGCGCCCGTTCGGGAGCAATGCACCCTCTGTTTCCAAATCCTCTGCCTGGACAGAACAGAGATGTCGTCACCCTGTCAAAACTAACAGTTTATGAAACGCCCTGATCTTCTTACGATTCTGGGCCAGTCGGGAGAACCATGCCACTTCCTCGAGTCATACTAGCCGATGATCACACCATCATCGTGGAGGCGTTTCGCAAGCTGTTAGAACCCCACGCCGAAGTGGTCAGCACTGTGTCCGACGGGCGCGCCCTACTGGAAACTGCACAGCAACTCAAACCCGACGTCGTTGTGGCAGACATCGGTATGCCGCTGATGAACGGTTTAGAAGCTGGCCTGCGGTTGAAGGAGCTGATGCCCGAGGTGAAGCTCATTTTCCTTACCATGAACGAAGATCCTGACCTGGCAGTAGAAGCCATGCGCGCCGGGGCATCCGCGTATCTGTTGAAGAGTTCGGCAGGTTCGGAATTGATCCGCGCGATCCAAATGGCCGTCAAGAAGAGGTTCTACATCACGCCACGAATCGCTGGACGGATGCAGAAGGTTTTCATGAGCAATCCTCGGCCCAAAGCACGTGCCAAGGCACTGACACCTCGGCAGCGCGAGGTCATACAGCTATTGGCTGAGGGGAAGTCGATGAAAGAGGCTGCCAGCGTCCTGAAGGTGGCCCCTCGGACTGTGGCATTTCACAAATACCGGATCATGGACCTGCTTGGCCTCAGAACGACCGCCGACTTGATCCAGTTCGCAATCAAATCCAGGATCTTCGTACCCTAAGGTTTTTGCGCTCAGCCTTTGACAACGCTGGGGTTAGAGCACGCATCTCACGAGCCTGTTAGTTTTGACAGTTCCCATTTCGTAGGTCGTAGAGCAACATTTTATGTGCTGGCTGACAACTCTAACCATCAATCAGGAGGAGAAAAAGGTGAATGTAAGACGTGGGGTTTTTCTAAGCCTTATTTTGCTGTTCGGAACGGCGGCGTTTGCTCAGGATACTCCAAAGATCGAAGTCCCGGTGGACTATTCCTACTTTCGCTTTAACCCAGAGAACAACAATATCGTCCCTGCATTCTCGCTAAATGGCGGAGGCACTGGTATTGCGGTTTATCTCAATCATTGGCTTGGCATCGAAGGTGACTTGCAAGGCTACGGGAGCACGACCAGAAACTTCGACTTTCCAGCAGGCAGCAAGATCTGCCCGACCGGCTGCATCATTACCGGGGTCCAGGCCAATCTCTTTACCTATAATGCCGGGGTCATTTTGAAGCATCGCGCTGAAAAGTTTGAACCCTTCTTTGAGGCGCTATTCGGGGGAATGCACTCCAACGTCTTCGGGAACGTTTTCAAGGACTGCGTTGGTTGCGTTATCTCGAAATCTCCGAGCAACAACGCCTTTGACTTCATGATCGGCGGCGGCATTGATATTCCGTTTCACCAGCACATCGCTTTCCGGCCGGTTCAGGTTGACTACGTGTTGAGCCGGTTTGGCAATGCTTTTACGGCTGGCAACCAGAACCAAAGCAATTTCCGCTATCTAGGTGGTATCGTTTTCCGCTTCTAGGGACGTTTTCTAGGGTGTGGTGGGGGGACGTGCAGTCCCCCCTTTTTCAAGCTGGTAGTTTTGACAGTTTCCCGAGCGCCGCGGCCGCCCTATCCTTCCTTAACCGAACCTCCCCACAGGGGCCCGGTGCAAGGTGCGTCTCCTCGAAATGGGCATGAAATGTCCACGCATCTTCCTTGGCCGGGCCCTTCTCTCATTCGAGAAAAACCACTCAACGTCAATGTCAGCAAATGCTATGTGATTTCGGCAGTGTTTGCGCGTCTTAGGCCTACAAACTGCTTGTCATCGTAGGCGGCTGATCATACTCTCAAACGCGAAGCCAAGCTCACGCAGCTGAAGTCAAGGATAGTCGCAGGTGTCCTGGACCATACCTAAACCCGCGCTCGCTCGTTGCCCGATGGGGGCATTGTTTCGAATCAGAAGATCGTCCGTTTTTCTCGCGTTCACGGCGCTCTTTGCGCTAGCCACGCCCCTTAGCTGGGCCGGCACGAAAATCGTTCACCGCTGGGTTCTTACCCGCGAACCGATGCCCAAGCTCGAGAAAATCCTGGTCATGGCCGTTCTCGAGAACTACCTCATACGCCAGGAATTGGAAGACGAAATGGAACTGCTTCTCGACAAATCTGGAGTCACGGGCATCAAGAGTCACATGGTTCTTCCGCCTCGTAATGAATTGGCCGAGGGCGAACTCAAGGAACACATTAAGCAGGGTGATTTTGACGCCGTCCTAGTGATCCGACCCATATCCGAGCGCATCGAAGCCGAAGAGGTGGCCGCAAGCTTTGCCGGCCCCTACTACGTACCCCCGCCGGGTTACTATAACCTCTGGCCCTATTGTCACTTGGCTTGGAGCCAGGCCACTTTGACGGGCTCCTATTTTAAGGAAAACACCGTCGTTCATGCCCAGTTCAACCTCTATAGTACGAAGGATGAAAAGCTTCTCTGGAGCGGAGAAACGGACACCGTCTATTCCAAAGACTTTAAGAAATTGGGTAGGGAGTATGCCAGAGCAATCGTCAAGCAACTGAAAAAAGACAAGGTGATCGGCAACAAATGACTAACCCAATCTGATTTCAGCACCGTCGCCAACACGCTCCGAACACATCTGCTTCGAAACTCCCTCCTTTGTCGAAATCAAGACGTGCCCGGACGCACTGATCACAAGGGCGGAGCGTGACCCGTTCAGCTGTCCTGCATCGTGGGCGGAGGCAACCCCGTTGCGAAGGTACGGGCACTGCTGCCCGAATTCCCGGGGGGAGGGAAGTTGCCTCCGTAGGAATAACAGTAAGGCTTGCGGTCTTTTGTTGGAACTGTCAAAAGAAACAGAGCCGATCCTGTGCTCTTTTTCGGAAACCAAGGAAGGTTGTGACTCCTGATCCTTGTGATTGGCTCCTCCGGAGGACTCAAGAGCATTTAAACGAGGTATTTCACAAGATGTGCACCCGTTGAGAAGAGCCAGCAAAGTAGCTGAAGTCGATTCGGTTTGTCATAATGATCGCGGCCAATCCGCGCCGAGTACTGCAAGCTTCTTAAGCGAACGGCCCGATGCTCAATACGCCCGCTTGGAATGAAACCATCCAGCTTGCGCTGCAGGCTTTGCAGGCAAACAAAGTGCGTGCCACACTGACGATGCTAGGAGTCATCATTGGAAGCGCGTCCATCGTACTTGTCGTCACGGTGTCGCTTGCCGGCAAGCGCTATATCATTTCCGCGATCGAGGCTGTCGGCTCGAACCTGGTCCAGGCCGAACTGATCAATCCGGGAACGTCGGAAAACCTAGTTTTGGCAGACCAGATTACGCCCGAGGACCTCCAGGCAATCGAGCGGGATATCCCACAGGTACAGGAAGCTGCCGGCACGAACGACTTGCGTATGAACATCGTCGTGGGGGGGCAAGTGCATCCCATCAGCCTTGTCGGTGTAACCGAACGGTTCCATGAGGTCCGGCGTCTTGTCATCGTGAAGGGCCGATATTTTGATCAGGATGAAATGATGCGGCGCAGCAAAGTGTGCCTGATTACTCCGCAACTCTCTTCTATCCTATTTCCAGACGGTGACCCCGTGGGCAAAAGTCTTACGGTTGGAGAGCTGCGCTTCACCGTTATCGGCGTATTTCGGGAGCGCGTAGCCACTTTCGGGCTAACGGAAATCACACCGGAGTCTGCCATCGTCCCGTTTCCTTTGATCCGGGACTACACAGGAGCGGACTATTTCAAGTCTCTCTACGCGCAGGCCGATAGCCCGGAACATGTACCGTTTGTTACCGAGCGCATCGCCGACGTTTTGGCCACCCGGCATCGATCCAGGGCAAAATATCGCGTCTGGAACCTCGCTAGCATTCTTGAGGCCGCCCGCAACATTTCGCGAGCCCTCACGGTTTTGCTCATTCTGATTGCGCTCATTGCACTGGTCATCAGCGGCATCGGAATCATGAACATCATGCTTGTGACGGTAACCGAGCGCACGCACGAAATCGGCATCCGCAAAGCCGTGGGCGCGCCGCGGGCGGCAATTCTTTACCAGTTTCTCGCCGAGGCCGTTCTCATCAGCGGAACGGGCGCCCTCGTAGGAATCGTCATTGGCATTCTGGTTCCCGTTGGCACAACCTTTTTGCTGCGTCTGCCCGTCGTCGCCGATCTTCTGGGAAGTGTTACCGATACATCGGAAGGAGCCGTGACCGTCCCCATATCGTGGGCCTCTGTTATCCTGGCATTCGTTGTATCCTGCTCGACCGGCCTCATCTTCGGCTACCTTCCCGCTCATCGGGCTTCTAAGCTTCAGCCGACGGAATCTCTGCGCTATGAATGATCTTCCTCAGCGAACCGAGTGGGTGTTCGCGAATTGCGAGCACAGGTTGATGCAGTCTGTGCGGCTCGCCTAAGTGCCGTGATAAACTGATCGAACAAATTGTCGGTAGTTTTTCGGGACAGCGCTGTCATTTTTCAAGAAGGAGGTGAAATGATGGCTGTCATTCATAGCCGGATATCGGCCTTGCTGTTGCTTTTGCTGCTCGGCGGCACGACCCAGGTGTGCTGGGCACACGCCATCCTAATGGACTCGACGCCGAAGCTGAATTCCACCGTCAAGAGCCCTGAGCTCAATATCAACCTGCGGTTCAATGTGCGCATCGATGGCGGGCGTTCGCGCGTGCGCCTGGTGGCGCCGGATGGGACAACCTCGACATTGACACTCGACAGCCAGGCCACACCCAATACCCTGCAAACGCACGCAGCTGGTCTGAAGCCAGGTGCATACAAGCTGCAATGGCAAGTGCTCGCATCGGATGGCCACATGAGCCACGGCGAGATTCCCTTCACAGTGAACTAGGGCGACATGCTCCTCAAGCTGGTCGATCTGTTCTCATTCTTCTCGGTGGTGCTGCGTGCCGGCACTCTGGTGTGCCAATCGATATTGCTGGGTGGCGTCCTGTTTGGACTCTGGATAGCACGGGTTTCGCCCGAAGTGCCCGAGGAGAGTATCCGCAAAATCCAAGCGTCCACATGGCAGTTGCTACGCATCAGTGCACTGGGCCTGGCAGTGGTGCAACTACTGTACCTGTACGTTAATTCGGCAGTGCTAATGGCCACAGCCGAGATCGGGTTCACGCAGGTCATCGGCGCAAATTTTTTCATCTCGGGCTGTATTGTCCTGACAACGGCGCTCGTGACTGCGGTGGTTGCCGGTGGCAGCAAAACCGTGGCCAGGCGCGTCCTTCCGGTGTTGGCGCTGGTCATCATGGGCGCGTCGGTGATGACCAATCACGCGGCGTCGCGTCTGGAGGGACGTCCGCTGTTGATTACACTGTCGTGCATCCATGAGCTAGCCACGGGTTTCTGGATTGGCGGGCTGCCGTTTCTGGTCCTGGGACTGTACCGCGCCAAGGATTCGACGACTCAATGGTACGTGACGGAACGCTTCTCGCGCCTGGCTCTGGTCAGCGTCGCCGCCCTGGTGATGAGCGGCACGGCGATGAGCGTGCTCTATATCGGATCGTGGGCCGCCGTGCTGGGAACTGCATATGGCGTGATGGTGACGGCCAAAGCAACGATGCTGGGTGGGCTGCTATTGTTGGGCGGAGTGAACTTCCTGCTGATCCGCAACACCTCGAAGGAATATGCGCTACCGCGACTGCGCCGTCTCATCGAGGCGGAAGTGGGCATCGGCATCACCGTGATTCTGACCGCGGCCTCGCTGACGTCGCAGCCGCCCGCCGTCGATCAAGTCAGTGACACGGTAACCTGGGCCCAGATCTATCAGCGCCTTAGGCCTGCTGTGCCGCGACTAAGGTACGAATACGTGGCAGAGGCAAATACGGCAACAAGCGCCGATTCGACAAGCAAGGTGCTGGCCTACAACGTCGACGGAGTTCCGATCGCCCCACGGTTTGTGAACTACTCCATTGAGTCGGAAGCGAATCATCATTGGATGGGTGTGGTGGTGCTGGCCATGGGCTTACTCGCTCTGCTGGCACGAACGGGCAAGGCACCTTGGGCGGGATATTGGCCGCTGCTGCTCATCGGCATCGCCGCCTTCATTTTTCTGCAGGCGGACAGCGAGTGCTGGCCAGTCGGATGGAAAGGGTTCTGGGCATGTTGGGCTGATCCCGAGGCCTTCCAGCATCGAATTGCGGCGCTTTTGTGCGTGGGATTTGGCGTGTTCGAGCTCCGGGTGCGCAAGCAGACAAAAGAGAATAATCCGCTCGCGTTGGTATTTCCGCTCATGGGTGCCGTGGGTGGAGCTGTGCTGCTCACGCATTCACACGCCATTACCAACGTGAAGGAAAACCTACTCGTGGAGTTGAGTCACGTGCCAATGGGAGTCCTTGCAGTTTTTGCTGGATGGGCGCGTTGGCTGGAGTTGCGGCTTCCAAAAGAAAACCGAGCCATTCCGTCCTGGATTTGGCCTGTCTGCTTCGTGCTGATTGGGGCCGTGTTGCTCAATTATCGGGAGATGTGATGCGTTTACTTTCAATCACTTGGGGAGACTTTTTTGATCCAAGCGCCTATCGACTCGATTGACGCTTGAGCGCTTCGAGCTCTTCGAGTGTGCGCGGCCAGTCCGATCGCAATAACCGGGACAGACCGCGATCCGCAAGAAGTTTGCCGCCCGTTTGGCACCTAGCACAGTAGTTCGTCTCGTTGTCGGCATAGCGAATCCGCTGAATCGTTTCTCCGCATCGAGGGCAAGGGCTCCCATACCGTCCATGGACCGCCATATCTTTGCGAAATGCGGTCACCTTTTCGGGAAAAGTAACCTTTGCCTCCGAGCAAAGTCGATGGATCCACAAGTCGAGAACATGATGTGTCGCAGCAAATAGCCTTTCCCACTCGGGCTCGCTCAGCTTTTGGGTGAGTGCAACGGGCGATAGTTGCGCGGCGTGCAAGATCTCATCTGAATATGCGTTACCGATACCACTCACAAGGCGCGGGTCCGTAAGAGCCCTTTTGAGCGTGCGGTTTTCCATCGTCAGTGCGGCGTGAAACGAGGCGAAATCACTCTCAAGCACGTCAATTCCTCCAGGGTCGATCGAACGTAGCCCTTCCTCGCCTGCAAGGACATGCAATGATGCCCGACGCTTGGTGCCAGCTTCGGTCAGCACGAGAGAGCCGCTGGGGAAGTCAAAGGCTGCCAGATTCTGCCGGCCTGCCAACTTTGTCGGCAGGGTCCGCCAGTGCAACCGCCCGGCAATCATCAGGTGCAGCACGAGCCAAAGGTCACCTTCCACTCCTATAGCGATTCGTTTGCCAATTCTTCGCAGTTCGCGCACGACGCGGCCTTCCACCTCGGCAACGGACGGTTGTGCCGTTCGAAGCAGAAAGGGGCTTGCCAGTCGTGCTCGCTGGATGGGTTGCGTAAGGATGCGTGGTTCGAGCGCAGTGATATAGGCGGCGATATCGGGCAGTTCTGGCATGCTCATCAGATTGTGGCTGACACGCGGCCGTTGCAACCCTGTTTTTTCGATGAAAAGGAGCTTGGAGACGAATTGCTGCCATTCCGTGAAGCCGGGGTTTCGGCGAGAGGGTTCGGCCCTTGACATTAGATGTAATTCCAGCCCGGTCATCTGAAGCTCTTGGTTTACATCCTTGTGACTGCTCGCGCCGAGCGAAGAGCGTTTGCACACGGTGAGAGCTGCCGTCGTGATTCGCAGCAAAACGGTGGGAATAGCAGACGGTCCCCTACGTTCGCCAGACGCGTGGATAACTGCTGATACCGAAACCTAGCTTCGTTTCCTGCGCGAAGAGGCCAACCTGATCTGGGCCCTGCTTCGGCGCAAGATTTGAATCCAGGGACCGCCTCGACTACCGATGGCTTTTAATAGCGCTTCCCGTCATAGGCGAGCGGTGTTCAGGTCCCTAACACGAAGCAGTCGTCTACCGGCCAAACATGGACAAGCTAACGTAATGATGCTTTTTAGGCTCGCCGCTATTCTCTTGGTCCGTGCCAACCGACTCGGACACGCTCGACTCAATGGCGATCGGTTCAGGGGCGCTCGGCGCTTTCTCTAACGGTGCTGCTTTCTGTTCGACAGGGGACGGCAAAGCTCGCCAGTGAGCCGCGATTGCTTCCAGAGCATCAGCGATCCGTGACAGCTGATTGGTTAGCTCGTCTCTGCCACTACCCTTATCCAACTCTCGCCGCCCAACCCGCTTGCCTTTCAAGAACGAGCCGAGCAAGACGAGCAGGATCACCGCCACGGCTGCGCCAAGGTAATATTCAGGCGGCATGATGTCACCTCGAGCTCAAGAACAACCAAGATGATGATATGCGATCGGGTTCATCATAGGCAACTTCAGTGGCTGTGCTGACCGGATCACCGCATAGCCACAGGTAATTTCGTTCGTGCCGCTGTCGCGACTTAGAACAAGGACCTCACCATGAAGGCAGCGCGTTTTCTCACCTCGGCTTATAGAGGCCGGCAGGCTTTCGCAATAACTGGTCGTTGTGCTAACAACAAATTTGCAATTGACACGGAGGCGCCCGATCGCTAGGCTCCGGTCGAAGGGTTGGGCGGAGTTGCTGCCTCGTCCAGGCGTTTCGTGAGCGAAAAGCCCCTGCTCGATACTCTCTTCGAACACAGTTCGGGAATTGCAGACCCTGGGTTTGTGGCAAGAGGCTTGAGCGCGATGAACATCCACGGGGACCCACCCATGACGCGCCAAATTCGGGGATTACTCCCGTCAACTCACTTCAGGTTCCCGTCCGCAGATTGGAATTTGTATTAGGAGGCTCATCCCATGAAGTCACGTTTCGCCACCTTGTTGATCGCATTGTTCTGCCTGAGTTTTTGGCCCTGCAATCAAGTACTGGCCAAGGAGAAAAAGAAATCAGATCCTGCGGTCACCGTTGAACCAAAACTTACCGTGCTCAGTCCGCTGGGCATTCCGCCAGCAATCAAGTTGCTGGCCATGGCGCCGAGGCCGAATACTCTCGACGGCAAGACCATCTACATCGTGGATGACGGTTTCGTCGGGGGAGACGTACTTCTCAAGGAAATGGCCGCTTGGTTCACGCGGAGCATGCCCAACGTAAATGTCGTTTATAGACGCAAAGCGGGCGGTTTCCCCGACGAAGATCCGGCTCTGTGGGCAGAGATTAAAGCCAAAGGGGATGCGGTGATTATGGGAGTTGGGCATTGAAGCTATTGCTCGCCAGCGGTCGTTGGCCATTGCGTTGATCTGGAATCCAACCTGGGCAAACCCACAGTTTCGATCATCACCGAATATTTCAAAGATCTGGTGGAACAAAATGCCGCTAAGAAGGGAATGCCCAACCTCCGATTTACATTTGTCAAGTCGCCCGTCTGGGGCAAGACAGCAGAACAATTGCGGAAAGATGTGGTCGAAGGAACAGATCCCATAACTGGCAAACCCGTCATGCAGGAGATCATTGCTGAACTGACAACACCACTGAAGGACGAAGACAAGAACTCCCGGACAATCCAGCAGTCTGCCGGCCCGGACCATTTCGGCCCCGATACCGCGGAGAATCTGCAGAAACTCTTCCAAGAAAAGGGCATGACGGATTACCTCCCGATTGTGCTTCCGACCGAAGAAAAAGTGGACCTCATGCTCAAGGCGACGAGTCACAAGCCTGACGAAATCGTGGGCAAGATCTCGCCTACACCAGGTGTCTACGAGTATTGGTCCTACACGGTGAAGCAGGTTGCAGTAAATGCGGTGATGGCCGGCGCCGATCCCCAATACTTTCCCGTAATTCTCGCGATCGCAGCTGCTGGCAAGGAGTCGCTGTCGAGCTCGGACAACTCCTTTGCCGAAGCGGTGGTGATCAATGGGCCGATCCGCGATGAGATCGGTTTGAATTACGGGATCGGCGCCCTGGGCCCGTTCAGTCATGCCAACGCCACAATCGGCCGCGCCTACACTCTGCTTTCCATCAACGCCGGGAACTGCGGCAAGGTTGGCGAGACCTACATGGGCGTCATCGGAAATCCCGCGAACTACACCAACATCGTGATTGCCGAGAACGAAAAGGACTCTCCCTGGAAATCCTTCAGTGTCCGAAAGGGGTTTAAACCGGAAGATAGTGTCGTGAGTATATTCGAGGGATGGGGAGTCATCTCCGCGAAAAACTCCGTCTATGCGGTTTGGCAGAAAGATATGAATTTTGCTCAGGAGCTCAAAAACATTTTCAATGGCCAGGACCAACTTTTCGGAGGTATCGCCGTCCTCAGTCCGGCCGTGGCCAACTACGTCAAGGAAGAGGGCTACGACACGGTCGAGAAACTGACCGACTGGCTCTACAAAGGCCCCGACGATACCAAGTCCCATTTCAGGAGTCCTGCGCAAATCAACATCCTCGTCACGGGGTCCTCCAACAATCTCTACTGGGACTACGGCGGGATGAGATACGTCAAAAGTGTCTCGATTGATAAATGGCGCTGAAGGCCCGCCCCGGTGGCATGGCCCATGGGGTCCGTGTAGGATGTTGTCTTGACAACTACAGCCCAGTTTGATGTACTGGTTGCGGTTTGGCACAAGGTGCGGGTGTGGTGCTCCCGGCGATTTTTTAAGAGAGCGCTTTCGATCCGAGGAGTCGTTTCGTGGCCACGCTATTACGTTCGGCAGTATTGAATCCAGAAGCCTGCCGAACCGTCAGAGCTGCCGGTGAGGATCGAACCGCCAAACCCCGATCATTTTCTTCCCTGGCACCCCGATTGAACAGCCTCAATGGCAAGACTATCTACCTGGTCGACACAGGATTTGGCGGAAGCGGCAAATTTCTGGATCAAGTGCAGGGTTGGTTTGCCGAACACATGCCTTCGGTCACGACGGTGCGGCGCCGCAAGACCGGCAGCAGCATCTTCCGCGACGACACGAAGGACCTCTGGGCAGAAATCAAGGAAAACGGACACGCTGCAATCTTAGGTGTCGCCGGTTGACCGGGTTGCGCAGTGGCGGTCGCCACTTGCTCTCGCACACTCGAGCAGGAATACGGGATTCCGACGGCGCCCGTCTCGACTTTCGAATTCGTCGGTTTTCTGGCGAATGATCTGCGTTTCCACGGGGTTCCCCTGCGGTTTATCTATACGCCGCATCCGGTCGTAGGTATGCCACCTTCCGTTCTTCGCGCTTACATCGAAGGGAAAGATCCCGCAACGCAGCGAATCGTAGTGGAAGAAATCATCGAGGCACTCACGAAGCCTGTCGGGGAAGATGATTTCACCGATGACTTCGCTCCGGTGTCACGCACGGGCGTTAGGCAACCGTTGCTTGCCTCCGATACCGAAGATAACTTGCAGCGCCTCTTTTACCAGCGCGGATGGACGGACGGGCTGCCCATCATCCTCCCCACGGAAGAACGCGTTGCCGAAATGCTGACGGGCACAAACCGCGCTCCGGATGAAGTGGTTGCCGAAATCTTCCTCCATGACACGCAGGAATACCTGAAATTTACGGTTGAGATGGTGGCCATCGTCGCGGTCATGGCGGGCGCGAGGCCCGAGCACCTGCCCGTGATCCTCGCCGTCGCTTCGACGGGGCATCCCTCGATTGTTGGCTCGACGACGCCATTTGCCTGCATGCTCCTGGTGAACGGGCCCATCCGCAACGAGATCGAAATGAATTCCGGGATCGGGGCTTTCAGCCCTCGCAATCTTGCGAATTCGGTGATCGGGCGCGCCTGGACGCTGCTGACGATCCAGTGGGGTTATTTCCGGGTGAAGAAGCAGTTCTGGAGTTCGCAAGGCAATCCGATCGGCCACAACAATATGTGTGTCGCCGAGAACGAGGAGAGGAGCGTTTGGGAGCCGTTCCACGTACAGAAAAGCTTCCGCGCGGACGAGAGCGTGGTCAGCCTATTCCGTGGGTGGAGCTTCGTGAACAACGTGGTTGGATCATCCACAAGATCGGTGGGCGAAGACACGTGCGTACTGCTAGGGGCGCTGCCGGGGCTATTTTCCTCGGCAACGTTGATTCTGGATCCGCTGGTGGCCCGGCACCTCAAAGAAAACGACGGCTTCCAAACGAAGCTCGATTTCGGCCGCTGGATTTCACAAAACTACAAAGTGCCGGCGGGGCAGTTTTGGGGCACGGACCTGATCCATATGCTGATGGCTCCGGTCGCCGAACAGGACGTTGAGCCGTATGCATCTTGGAAGAAGCTTCCGCCGGAAACGCTCATCGCGCCGTACGACAAGCCTGAGAACATCAACATCGTCGTCGTGGGCGGCGAAACGAGCCCCATGTGGAAGGTTGCGGATTTCTCTTACGTCGCGAGCGCCTCGGTGGACAAGTGGCGCGCAAGGCCTGCGGTGGATGGCTGTACCGACGGCAGTTGCGGGCTCCCGGATCCGGAGTAGCTGAGCGATTGGAGGAGGTAGTGGCCATGGATCGACGAAAGATGTTGGCGTTGCTGGGCGCCAGTCCCGCGCTCGTTGCGGTCGCGCCGTCGTCTGCGCGGACCGCTCGTGCGGACTCGGCGAAAGCCGCACCCGTCGTGACGGGCAAGATGATCAGCGCCCTGAATCCCGGGGTCACGCCCCAATTGGCGAAGCGAATACCTTTGGCACCTCGCCTTGACACGTTGGAAGGCAAGACCATCTATCTGGTGGACACGGACTGGGGAGGAATGGGGCAGAACGACGGCATCCTTCAGGAAATGCAGGCATGGTTTGCCGAGCACATGCCCAATGTCAAGACGATCATCAAGATCAAAAAAGGAAATTTTGTCACCGACGATCCGGCGCTGTGGAAAGAAATCGCCGATAACAAAGGAGACGGCGTCGTCCTAGGGGTCGCTGGTTGACACGGCTGTGTCGGGGCCGTGAGCCTCGAAGCCGGAGAGATCGAGCAAAAGTACCATATACCCACGGTCGCTGCTGCCGGTTCGAACGTCGTGTCATTCGGGATCGGCCCCAACTTCACCTACAACACGGGCATGCCCATCCGTTACGTCGGAGTACCGTTTCCTTTTTCCGGTCAGCCGCGATCGGTGCTCAAGGGCTACATCGAGGGCAAAGACACGGTGAGCAGCAAGCCGATGATGCAGGCAATTATTGACGGCCTCACGAAACCTCTCACGGATGAGGAAAAACTGTCCGGAATTCCTCCTGAATCGGCGCCGGAACCGAGACTGCTCCCGGCGGATTCGGAAGACAATCTGCAGCTCCTGTTCAAGGAAAAGTGCTGGACCGACTACAATCCGGTCATCATTCCGACGGAGGAAAGAGTGGCTGCCATGCTAAAAGGCACCAGCCACAAGCCCGACGAAATCGTGAAATCCGCTGCGGGAACCTTCGGGACGCGTCGCCCGTTTACAGTCGAGAAAGTGGCGATTCTCGCAGTCATGGCGGGTGCGAAACCTGAATATTTCCCGGTCATCCTCGCACTGGCCAGCATGGTGCCATATCAGGACTCTACGACTTCGATCGCGCAGATGATCGTGGTGAACGGGCCGATACGCAACCAGATCGGCATGAATTCAGGCCTGGGCGCATTGGGACCGAACAATGACGCTAACTCCGTCATCGGGCGATCCGTGACGCTGATTCACAAAATCATCCAAGGTTACGACGAAGGCGTGACCGGTTTTGCCTCGCTCAGCAACCCTCTGCGCTACGACAATCTGTGCATCGCCGAGAATGAAGAAGCCCTACCCGATGGATGGCAGCCCCTTCACGTCCAAATGGGACACAAGCCGACCGACAGCATCGTCACCATGTTCACCGGCTGGAACTTCATAAACAGCACCGGCTGGGTGGAGCAGCACTACCCACCGCAAATGCTCATGCGGGACTACATGTCCTCTCTCTCCGGGATGAGTGCCACGCTCCTCATGGATCCCTCGGTGGCGGAGCTGCTCCACAACGTGCAGGGCTTCACGACGAAAGCGATGCTGGCCGACTGGCTCTCTCAGAACGTTGAGAAGACCGCCGGGTCGTATTGGGGAAACTCGATCGTATCGAGCATGCTCGGCCCTCTCGGCGCACAGGGGCTTGAGCCCTACGCCAGTTGGAAAAAGCTCCCCGGCGATGCGCGGATTAAGCCGTTCACGAACGCGAAAAGCATTCGTGCGGTCGTTGTCGGAGGGAAGACCGCAAGTGTTTGGTTCGCAACGGATTTTATGCCGGAAAAAAGTGTCTCGATCGACACTTGGAGGTAGAAGTCTTCTGTTTTTTGTCCCCGGGCACAGGCGACTGTTCTTTGCAAGGAGTCTGAGAAGAGCAGATACTTCGGCAATCCCACGCTCGCAATCGTAATTAGAAAACGTTCCAGTGCGCGTTAGTCTCCGGCCGTGACCGGTTCAGCGCTCGGCGTGGCCTCCGGGATGCCGCATGCGCCATCTTTGCAAGCTAAGGGCACTGGCATACGAAGCGGACGCGCGTCGCGATGAAGCCCGCCTTTCGGCCTCCATTTATCGATCGCAACGCTTTGCGTGTAGGTGAAGTCCGTGGTGATCCACATCGGATTTGTCTCGCCGCCGACGACTAGAATATTGATATCGTCCGGTGAGTGCCGCGGAGTGATCAGCGCGTCCTTTGGCAGCTTGGCCCACGAGGCAAACGGTTCAACGCCTTGCTTCGCCAATCCTGCCGCAAAGCCCGATTGCATCTGTCCTTGCCAATAATGCCCGGCAGGGACATGCGAATTTTCGACGATCCATTTGCAGGCGTCGCGTTTGGTCCGGAACCCTTCGGCGCGCAGGTTTTTGGCCACGAGCGGATCGACGATGAACGTGATGCTCGTCCCCATCGACCCGAACGTGGAGATTAGGTGCGCCATCTCCTTTGCCGGGCCAATCCCGAAGTTGAGCACGTTCCATCCCCGGAATAAGCTCACCACGCTTTCATCTGTGCGGAAACCCTTCTGCATGTGAAACGGCTCGAAGACGCTTAGCTCCTCGTTTTCGCCGCAGCACATATTGTTGTAATTCAGATTGTGGCCGAACGATGCCATAAAGTTCTCGCCCGCACGCGCGTCGCCGAAGTTGATGCTCATCAGCGTCCACGCCCTGCCGATTACCGAATTCGCCAGATTGAACGGGCTGAGCGCAGCTGTGCCACAGTTCATTCCGACCTCGTTGCGGATCGGCCCGTTCACGATGGCCATGCGGCCCCACGAGGTGGTCGAACTCGGCATCGACGGTTCTTGCGAAGCGGCAAGTGCGAGGATTACCGGGAAATGCTCGGGCCGCGCCCCCGCCATCACGGCGATGGCGGCCACTTTTTCGACGGTGTACTCCATCTTCTCCTGATGCGTCGTGACCAGCATCCGGCCAACGAGTTCCTGGGGGCCGTGGTCGGTGCCGGCCAGCATCTCGGCGACGCGCTCTTCGGTCGGCAGGACGATCGGCAAGCCGTCCGTCCATCCGTTTTCGACGAACTGCCGATAGAGATTCTCCGCTGTGTCGGAGGCCAGCAAGCGCGGACGTCGCGGCTTCGGTGTGATCGTGGGATGCTTTTCTTTGTCCGTGAGCGGCGACGTAAGAACCTCGATCACCTCTCGCATGAAGGGTTTCGAAGTGATGGGATCGTTGCCTTCAATGTATTGGCGCAGCACAGCTCGCGACATGCCCACCACTGGATAGGGAGGGAAACCGAAGCGTAGAGGCGTTCCGCGCGCCCGCGCGTCGCGTTCCACGAAGTCCGCAAATCGTGCGGTCACCAGGGGTACTGTGGGAACGCCATATTCGTCTTCCAGAGTTCTCGAGTAATCGGCGACACTCGCCGAACAGGCCTCTCAACCTCCCACACCCAGGATCGCGGCGTCGCCGTCGTTCGATTTGATTTCGTTCCAGAGTTCAGGATCGTCGGTGAACATCGTGCCGCGCTTGTGCCGGATGACGGTTTTCACGCCGGGCATGTTTCGGGAAAACCAGTCCTGCAGCTCTTGCATGAACTCAAAGCTGCCCGCAAATCCTGTCTCCACCAGATAGACAGTCTTGCCATCGAGCGCAGCCAGGCGCGGCGCCATGGATATCGGCTTGAGGTTGCTGCTGGGTTGCGCGATCGGATCCAAAATGTCGCGGGGATTCGATTGCGCGTCGAGGCGGCGGCCGAAGATTCCGGAAGGCTGCCCGTGTGGGTCCAAGACCGTCAATTTGCTGTTTTGTTCCATGCGAACTCTCCTCGCACCCTCTGCGGGAGCCAGCGGATCGACCAGACAATCGTGATTTTAGTATTCGGCCCTGTCGTTGTCAAAACAACTTTCAGCGTCGGGCTGCGGCCGAAGAGCTTTTCTGGGATTCGATCGAATGCATGCTTGCTGGGTTCGGCTACTCTTCAACGCCGACAACTCTGAAGGAACTCGACAGGTAAGCCGCTTTCGATCACTTACGGTCTAACATAGCAGACGGGCAGCGTTGGCCCAGGCCCGGTTGCGTTGGTTCCGTGTCACCCCAAAACGTCTAACGGCGACGGGCGCTGCGGTTCCTCTGTTGCACAGCGACCTGAAACATTTCTTCTGCTCGAGCAGCGAGCAAATCGAGTACTCGTTCTACGTCGCGAACTCGCTGTCCCTGCAGCAGCTGGCGTTGATAGTCGTCCGCGACCGGCGCGATCTCGCGCAAGAGCGCCTCGCCCTTATTAGTTAGCGAAAGTAGCGAAGCGCGACTATCGGCTGGATGGGGCGTCCTGATAATCAGTTTTCGGCGAAGAAGGGGTGTTAGGGAGCGGCTAATCCACGCTTTGTCGATGTGCGTTCTTCGGCTTACCTCGTTCACCGAAATCGGCTGGTAGGCACCCAGCATGATCAGGATTCGCAAATCCGTCGGTTTCACTCCGAAGCGTTCCTTGAATGCGAGCGTGCCTATGCGAAGAATCAAATCGGCGATCCGCACGATGCGGACCGAAACCAGCCGGTTGAGCGTGTCGATATGGGGAGCGTGTCCGCCGCGGTGCCTCGCGCCCGCCAGTTGTGTGCGCTCCCGTCGGCCAGCTTCTAGGATCTTCGCGCGCGGTATGGATTGCGGCTCACCAACACTCATCGATGTGCGTCCCCCGAACTGCTTCGCAGCGAGTATAGAGGAGTCTGTTCGCTGGCCCAAGCGCCGAAGTGAAGCAGCCACCATAAAATTCCTGCAAAGCGACCCCGATGAGACACCTGCAGTGCGTGTTTTCTTCGTCAGACGATGTCTTGACAACAATCACACCCCATGAGTATATAGCAGATTGGTTTGAGAAATGCTCGAAGTGCAGCGAAGGTACGATGAAGAAAGGGTCGGGCGATGGCGAAATTTCCCAAGCTTCCGATGTTTGAAGGCATCAACGCACCAAGCCGGATCGAAGTCGATATTCACGATCTGGAAGTGGAGGGTGACATCCCGACCGATCTCGACGGAGCCTTTTACCGTGTCGCTCCTGATTTCCAGTATCCGCCTCGATTTGAGAATGATGTTCCGTTCAATGCCGATGGTACCGTTTCGATGTTCCGCTTTCAGAATGGGCGCGTTGACCTGAAGCACCGCTACGTGCGCACCGATCGCTTCAAGCTTGAGCGAGAGGCGGGTCGCGCTCTTTTTGGGCGGTATCGCAATCCCTTTACAGATGAGACGTGCGTCCAAGGCAAGAATCGTGGACTTGCGAATACCAACGTGCTGGTTCATGACGGCGTGCTGTTTGCAATGAAGGAGGATAGTCCACCGGTTGCGATGGATCCGCTGAGTTTGGAGACCAAGGGCAACTGGAATTTCGATGGCGGTTTGACCAGTCAGACCTTCACGGCCCATCCGAAGATCGATCCGCAGACGGGACAGTTGCTTGCCTTCGCCTTTGGAGCCAAAGGACTGATGTCGCGAGATGCGGTCTATTATGAGATCAGCCGAACCGGAAAAATCACTCGCGCAGTCTGGTTTGAGATGCCTTACTATTGCATGCTCCACGACTTTGGCGTGACGCGAGACTACGTGGTGTTTCCAATCATTCCCGTCGTTGGCACGATCGAGAGGCTTCAATTCGGCCTGCCGCACTACGGTTGGGACTCAGCCAAGGACATCTATCTCGGCGTGCTCCCTCGCGATGGCGAATCGAAGGACCTGCGCTGGTTCCACGCTCCAAACCAGTTTGCCTCGCATGTCATGAATGCCTTCAACGACGGCACGGGGGTCCACATCGATATGCCCGTGGCCGAGAGCACAATGTTTCCGTTCTTTCCGGACATTGCCGGAACGCCCTGGCATCCCTCCAAAGCTGCCTCGCGAGTCACGCGGTGGACCGTTGATATGAGTTCGAAGGGTGACACCTTCCAGTCCGCGGAGCAGCTGACCGACTTCGTTGGCGAATTTCCGCGAATGGATGACCGCTACATCGCCGCCCCCTATCGCCACGGCTGGCTCTTGGGATTCTGGGGTGTTCGTTCGACGCTCGGTCATGTAGACCACGCGACCGGAAAAACGTCGAGCTGGGAGGCGGGCGAAAAGACGAGCCTCCAGGAGCCGTGCTTCATTCCTAAGCCGAAATCCGTCGACGAAGGAGACGGCTACATCATTCAAGTTGCCACCCATCACGACGAGATGCGGACCGACGTATACCTCTACGAGGCACTGAGGATTGAGGACGGGCCCTTCGCAACGATCAAGCTTCCGCTGAGGCTCCGCCCCGGCTATCACGGAAGCTGGGCCACTGGCAAACAGATCACGCAGCCGAAGTCGGTGGCACCGCCGGGAGCATAGATGAACTATCAAAATTACGTGGACCTTTTTAACTCGGGGAATGACGACGCGTTGGTAAAGACGTATTTCACCGAGGATACAATTTTCTCGGGCGGCTCTCGAGCGTTCCACGGGGCGGACGAGCTGCTGAAGTTTTTGAAATGGGCGCACGACGGCATTCGCGAAATTCTCCGACCGCAGGTGGTCGCGCAGAATGACAACCACGTTCTGGCGGAGATCGATATCGACTTTCATGCACTGGTGGACAAGCCCGACTTTCAGTTCAAGCCCCTGAAGAAGGGCGAGACGACCACCGTTAAATTTTTCGTCGTCTACTATCTCCGAGACGGCAAGGTCTGCCACCTGAAAGCCTCTACTTGGCCGGTCGAAGCGGGTGTCTCGAAGCCGACGCCGAAACTCGGTGGAACTCTCGAGCAGCGCCAGGCCTTCACGGAATACACGAAGGCCTTCAGCAATGCCGACTTCGATCGCTTCACCCAGTATTACAACGATGATGCCATTTGCGAACTCGGAAGCATGACTCTCAAAGGCAAAGAAGGAATTGCCAACTTCTACCGCGAGATGTTCAAAAGGGTTCGTGAAAATCTCACGATCCATCAATTCGTGGCCGATGAGAATGGCATTGCGGCGGACATGACGACGCAGTTCACAGCGATCGAAGACGCGCCCAATTTCGTGGTAGGCCCGCTCAAAAAGGGCGAATCGCTTCGCGGACGCGTCTTTGTTCATTACGCTTTGCGTGACGGCAAGATCTCACGGATTTCGGTTGCGCGCGCTGGAGAAATGTCTCGCTTCCAAGTTGCCTGATGACACTTTGTTTGAAATGAAGGACGGAAATGGCAGACCAGCAAAATCCGAGTAACGAACAGCTGCTTTCGCTGTTTGAGGGGATGACTCTGATTCGGCTCATGGAAGAGCGGCTGAGAGCTGACGCCGCAGCAGGCAAGTTGCCGGGAGCCGTACATCTCTACATTGGTCAGGAAGCAGTGGCCGTCGGAGTCTGCGCCAATTTGCGCGACACGGATTGGATCACCAGTACGCACCGCGGGCACGGACACTTTCTTGCCAAGGGCGGTGACCCAAAGGCGATGATGGCTGAAATATGGGGAAAACGGACGGGCATCTGCAAGGGCATGGGGGGATCGATGCACGTTGCCGATCTCTCCAAGGGAATCCTCGGGGCGAATGGAATCGTCGGTGGCGGTTTTGCAATCGCGACGGGTGCCGCACTCACCGCAAAGCTCAGCGGCAATGGACGTGTCGCTGTGGCCTTCTTCGGCGATGGCGCCGCCAACCAGGGCGTATTCATGGAATGCCTCAACGTCAGCACTCTGTGGCAGCTCCCGCTTGTGTTTGTTTGTGAGTACAACCACTTCTGCGAATTTACGCCGACCGCGACGGTAACCTCTGGCGAAATCGCCGACCGCGCCAAGGCTTTCAAGATTCCCTGCGAAATTGTAGACGGCAACGATGTGGTAGCGGTCTGGCGGTCGGCCGCGAAGGCCGTCGAATGGGCCCGCGGTGGAAAGGGTCCCTTTTTCATTGAGGCGCGGACGTATCGAATTCAGGGGCATTTGGAATCGGAAGACCTCTTTCTCGCTGGCGGGAGGTATCGCGAGACGCAGGAAGTCGAGGAGTGGCGTGGACGCGACCCAATTGCCCGTTTACGAGACCTCCTACTTTCGAAGGGGGTTTCTACAGCCGATCAATTGGATGGCATTTCCGCAAAGATTGCAGGGCAGGTCGACGACGCTGTCAGGTTTGCAGAAGCCAGCGACCCAGCGAATCCAGAATTGACTTTTGATGTCATGTTTTCAGGGCAGAAGCCGTGAGGATCGGTTATGGCGCGTAAACGCTACATCCAGGCGATCAACGAAGCCCTGCTTGAGGAAATGGAGCGCGACCCGAAGGTTATCGTGTTTGGAGAGGACGTCGAACTCGCCATTTTCGGCGATACCAGAGGATTGTTGGAGCGCTTTGGAAGAGACCGCATTCGCAACACCCCCATCTGCGAAGCGACCCTAGCGGGAATGGCAGTCGGAGCCGCCGCTACGGGCTATCGCGTTGTGTTGCACATGATGTTCTCGAACTTCATCTATACCGGCTTTGATGCGATCGCGAATCAGATGGCGAAGCTTCGCCTCATGACGGGCGGGCAGATCGAATTGCCCATCACCGTCATTGCAGGCTATGGCGGTGGGCGTTCGACGGCCGCACAGCATTCCGACACACCCCACCCCCTTCTCATGAATCTCGGCGGCATCAACGTGCTCGTTCCGGCTACACCGGCTGATGCAAAGGGTCTGCTGAAGCAAGCGATTCGCGGTCACAATCCAAGCTTCTTTTTGGAAGCGAGCGGTCGCGGCGGGGATAGTGGCGAGATACCGGACGGCGACTTCATCGTGCCATTCGGTAAGGCCGCGATTGCGCGAAGGGGTGCGGACATAACCATTGTCGCCATAGGCTCGATGTTGAAGCCGGTCCTAGCCGCTTCGGAGAAACTACAATCGGCTGGGATCGACGCGGAGGTGATTGACCCACGTACTTTAGTGCCGCTTGACGATGAATCAATCATTCGGTCCGTCAGAAAGACGGGCCGTGCCATTATCGTTGACGAAGCCCGCGACCGTTGCAGCGCCGCCAGCCATCTCGCCGCCATCATTGCCGACAAGGCCTTTTCAGGCCTCAAGGCTCCGGTTAAGCGCATCACCGTGCCTGACGTTTCGATGCCATACGCGCCGAATGCGGAAAGCCGCGTGCTGCCCAACGAGGATCAGATCGTACAGATCGCGACGGCTCTGGTGCGCACCAAGCAGTTGGTATGAGGACGACGCTCAAGCTCTCCCGAGTGGGCATGAATATGGAGGAGGCCACCATCGTCAAGTGGCACAAGCAGCCGGGAGATTTATTTAAGGCCGGGGAACCGCTGTATGAGATCGAGACCGAGAAAGTAAATCAGGAGATCGCTGCGACTTCAGATGGAACGATGATTGAGGTATGCGCCCGTGAGGGCGAAATCGTGAAGGTAGGCGGTCCAATCTGCGTCGTGGATTGGTAGTTAGACCGAAGAACGTGACGATGGTGGCTGGGAGGTCCGAGGCGACTGCGATCAAGTCCCGACTTGGATGGCAGAGTGACAGCTAGAGGATTCAACTATCTATTCCGTGCGCCTTATGGGCGTTTGCGGAACGCGGCGCTCCTCCGCCCCTTTACAGCCGAATCGACAGTTCTGCCTGTTGCGCAATGAAACGGGAGGGGAAAGAACCATGGAAAGACGAAAAATGTTGGCGATGTTGGGACTCAGTCCGGCGCTGGTCACAGGCTCGCCCTCTTACACTCGGCCATTCTCAGAAGCTGCCTTGGCAGAGTCATCCGCAGCCGGCGACCGCGTCATGACCGTCATGAACCCGGGGATACCGAACAAGTTGACGACACGGTATCGGCTGGCGCCGCCTCTCGATAACCTCAACAACAAGACGATCTACATGATCAACCTTTCCTGGGAGGGCCCGGATGCAGGCAACTACTTTTACGGGGCGATGCAGGAGTGGCTTGCCCAGCGCTATCCGGGCATTAAGACCGTCGTGAAGGTGACGGCTGACGGCATGTTTGGTCTCGATCCCGCGATCCTGAAGCAAATGACTGCCAATAAAGCCGATGGGGCGATCGTTGGTGTCGCGGGTTGAAACGCCTGCGCCGCGGCCGTGAGCCGCTGGGCGAAGCAGATTCAGACGCAGCTCAAGATTCCCGCCGTAGGAATCGCTTCGACGAATGTCGTGCATTACGCCACGGACTACGACTTCAAGTACAGCAACGGCATGCCTGTCAGATACGTCGCTGTGCCATTTCCGTTCACAGGACAGCCGCGCGCGGTCGACACTGGTTACGTAACCGGTCAGGACATGCTGACCGGCCAGCCTTTGATGACTGCCGTAATCAAAGCGCTGACGGATCCTCTGACTGCCGAGGAGAAAATATCCGGCGCGCCGCCGGACGATGCCAGGGAATCGAGGCTTCTCTCTCCCGACACAGAAGAGAATCTGCGGCGCCTGTTCGAAGCCAAGGGCTGGACCGACTACAACTGGATCAAGCTTCCGACCGAGAAGCTTGTCACGGAGATGCTCACAGGTACCAGCCACAAGCCCAGCGAGGTGATCAAAACGATTGACATCACCGGCGGTCAGCGGCAACTCACTGTGGAGAAGGCGGCCGTTGCCGCGGTAATGGCGGGAGCCTCCCCCGAGCACTTTTCCCTGATTCTGGCGTTGGCGACGCAAGCACCCTTCGGCAACTCGACCAGCTCGATGGCGAACATGATCGTAGTCAATGGTCCGATTGCGAAACGGCTCAATTTCAATTCTGGGACCAATGCCCTGGGCCCCTACAATCGGTCCAATGCCGTCGTTGGCCGCGCCTTCACGATCGTTTCGAAAATCGTGGGCGACCTCCGCAATAACGTGAATGCTTGGGAGAGCCTCGGCAGCAATTTCCAGTACAACAATCTCTGTTTTGCCGAGAACGAAGAGAATTTGCCGGAAGGTTGGGACCCTCTGCACGTTCAAATGGGCTTCAAACTCAACGACGACGTCGTCTCCGTTGGCATCGGGTGGACCGCCATCTCGAGCGTGGGGGGCAGCCAAAGCCTCTATCCAACCCACTTCCTGATGCGAGACTACATGCGTTCGCTCTCTGCATCTGGATCGTCTGCCACGATTCTGATGGATCCCACTGTTGCGGCGCTGTTGAAGGACACGCACGGTTTTAAAACCAAGGCGGAGCTCAGCCAATGGTTCTCGCAGAACGTCGAGAAGACAGCCGGTTCGTACTGGGGGAACGGTGTCGTTCAAAGCACGGCAGTTCCGTTCGCTCTGCAAGGGCTGGAGCCCTATGCAAGCTGGAAAAAACTGCCGGAGGACACTCTCATCAAACCTTTCACGAACCCGGGGGCAATCCGTGTTGTCGTAACTGGCGGGAAGATACAGACCACCTGGTTTGTCACGGATTTCGGCTTGCGCCGCGGCGTAAAGGTGGACGACTGGGCATGAGCGAGAGAGGCCACGAAGGGGTGGCGGAAATCGGAGGCACAATTTTTGAAATGGAGATCTTCCGAATGGAACAAGTTGCCATGGGTAAGCTCAAAGGAAAAAGGTTAGCCGCTCGTACCCCCGTGTTCATTCTAGTTCTGGCCGCCGGAGTCACTCTCGCGGCGCAATTTGCCCTCGGACAGTGGTCGACAGTCGGCGGCGATTCAGGAAACACACGTTATTCGTCGCTCGCGCAGATCAATGCGCAGAACGTTTCGAAGCTGGGCGCCGCGTGGGTTTCAGAGAAGGTTGGGCCGGCGCCTACAACTCGTGCCATGCCTGTCATTGACGGCGGTTTGATGTTCCTGACCGCGCCGCCTTACGTTTGCGCGGTGAACCTCAGTTCGGGAAAGATCGCGTGGCGTTACAGCGCGATGCCCGGGATGCCGGCGAGAGAAGGCGTGGCAGTGGGCGAGGGATTGGTATTCGTGGGGCTGTCCAATGCCAACTTGGTTGCACTTCGCGAAGAGACGGGAGAATTGGTCTGGAAAACCTATCTCGGCGACCCGGTGCACGAACCGGCTGCAGGTGCTTCGGGTGCGCCGCTCTATGCCGACGGATTGGTGTCGATCGGCTTGAATGCGGATTACGGGTATCGAGGCCGGATTGTAGCCGTCGACGCGAAGACCGGGCGAGAAGTGTGGCGCTTTTCTGTCGTGCCCGCGCCGGGCGAGCCGGGGTTCGAGACATGGCCGAAGAACAACAACGCGTGGCAGCACGGCGGGGGAGCGGTCTGGTTGGTGGGAGCGAACGACCCGGATCTCGGGCTGGTGTTCTATGCGACCGGAAATGCTGTCCCGCAGTATGCCGGTGAAAACCGTCCGGGAGACAATCTGTACACGTGCTCGCTCGTCGCGCTCGACAGCAAGACCGGAAAGCTTCGCTGGTATTATCAGGTGCTTCGGCACGACATCTGGGAAGCCGACATCGCCGAAGCTCCGTTGTTATTTGACACACAAGTGAACGGACAAACTCGCAAGGCGATTGCAGCCATGCGCACCGATGGGTATCTGTTCATGCTGGATCGCGTCACCGGAAAGCCTCTGGGCCGCATTGAGGAGCGCCGGGTGCCGCAGGACGCGTTTCAGAAAACCGCGGCGACGCAGCCCTATCCCGTGGGCGCTGATCATGTGCTACCGGACTGCGACTACTGGAAGACACAACCGATTCCGCATGGTTTTGAACTGGGTTGTTTCTTCACGCCCGCATCGACTGAGAAGCCAAACCTTCTGGCACCGGTCTACGGCATGCGCGCCACGCCGATGGCGTTTGACCCGCAGACACAGTTTTTCTATGTGACCGGTATTGCCGGCTTGCAATGGCTACGACGCGGCGAGAATCCAGGGTTCTTCAGCCTCACGATTAGCGGGCGCGCTCCCGGAGTGAACAAGCTGAGCTTTGGCGTTCTAGCTGCGCTCGATAGCCGCACGAACAAGATTGTGTGGAAGAAGGAATTTCGCGGGCAACGACCGAGCGGTGCTCTTGCCACCGTTGGTGGCTTGGTGTTTCAAATGCCCGGTGATGGCAAGCTCCAAGCATACGATGCCGCGAACGGACCGCTGCTGTGGCAGTTTCAGACGGGCGATCTCGGTGGGAGCCCGCCGATCACGTTTGAAAGCGGAGGCGAGCAGTACGTCGCGACGATCGTCGGCGGTGCCGTGTGGGCCTTCAAACTGGGAGGAACACTCCCGCAGCGTTCCGCTCCGCCCGCTCCTCCTCAGGAGGATTTCACGGGACCGATTGAAAACACCGCGAACATCGAGACCACCACGCTTGCGCGCGACATGGGTCTTACCGGCACGCACTATATCATCGACGAGTATGAGTTCAATCCGTACCGCGTGCGAGTCAAGGCCGGCACGCGAGTCAGCTGGAGAAATAATGGCCAGATGATTCACACTGTCGTGGCACAAGACGGATCGTGGACGACGGGTCCGCTGAACCCTCTCGACATCGGCGCGGTGACCTTCGACAAGCCGGGGACGTACGTCTACATCTGCAAAGAGCATCCATGGGTCTACGGTCAAATCATTGTCGAACCCGCTACCCAGAACGACGGACACTCTTCCGAGCTTTCGCCCGAAAAACTGGAACAAAACCAATGATCCGCAAAACAGCGCCGGCCCGCGCCGAACTGGGCGTGCATGCAGACGTCCCAACGGTCGTTGCTGTGGCAGGACCGCCAGCGCTTCTCCTCAGCAGTTTCGATCTCACACCTCTGGGCTATACGACTCACGAATTCTTCCTTTCGGGCAGGGCCTCGTTCTACAGGCTTTCCGATGCGCCAACCCCGGACGGATTCTGGAACGCCGTGCCTGCAGAGACAGCACCCTACGCTACCCGCATCGTTGTCGTGCGGCCGACTGATCCCCAAAAATTCAACGGTACGGTTGTTGTCGAATGGCTGAACGTCAGCTCCGGCGCGGACGGCGCGCCCGATTGGAATGCGGCCCACCGCGAAATAATCCGCAACGGCTATGCCTATGTGGGCGTTTCGGCTCAGAAGGTCGGGGTGGAAGGTGGCCACAGCTTGGTCGCGATAGGTACCCCTTTGAAGAAGGCCGACCCGGTTCGATATGGTTCCCTCAGTCATCCGGGCGATTCCTTCTCGTATGACATTTTCTCCCAGGTAGGTGGCCTCCTCCGAGTACCCCACGCCAGCAAGGTCCTGGGCCCACTCATGCCCGAGCGCGTCATCGCGGTGGGAGAGTCCCAATCTGCATCCTTCCTAACTACCTACGTGAATGTTGTTGATCCACTTGCCAAACTTTACGATGGATTTCTGATCCACTCGCGCTTCGGTAGCGCCGCGTCACTCGAAAACGCTTCCATGGTTCCCTCGACAGGGCAGCCGAGTGTTGTCAAGCTTCGCGCCGATCTGCGCGCGCCGGTCATTATCGTGATCACGGAGACGGACTTACTCGACGGACGCATTCCCGGCTTTCACGGCGCTCGCCAACCCGACAACGAGCGGCTCCGCGTCTGGGAAATCGCCGGAACGTCGCACGCCGATACCTATACCTTCACTGTCGGCTTTATAGACTCGGGTTTAGCGCCGCTGGAGAAACTGGCGGCTGGCTATGAGCCCACGGCTAACATACTGGGGAGCGATTTAGCCAAGTTCGCCAATAACGCTCCTCAGCACCACTACGTAGTGGAAGCAGCGCTGTGGAACCTCGACTGCTGGATCAGAACCGGCCAGGCCCCGCCCGAAGCCGCTCCGATTAAACTGAGCAAGGGTGACGCGTCCAGTTTTGTGCTCGACGCGAATGGTTTGGCTGAGGGGGGTGTCCGCACGCCCTGGGTCGACGTTCCAACCGCCCGACTGTCGGGTGTGGGAAATTCCGGCGGCCCGCTGGGCTTTATGGTCGGCGTCTGCGAGCCGTTCGATGCGGCCACGCTTGATCGCCTCTATCCCGGCGGTAAGAGCGTGTACATGAAAAAGTTTGAGGTTTCGCTGGCTTCGGCGATCGAGGCCGGATTCATTTTACCCGCGGACAAACAAGAGATCTTGGACCTGGCGGCCATCGCCTATCGCGGCTCGCAGTAGAAAATTCAAAGTTATATGGCGGCTGCTCTCTGAGTGACCCGCCCCAAGCGGAACAGACTGCGAGTGTGAGGCCAATGGTCAGTGTGAAAATTCCTTCAGTCTGGTACCTAGGTTTCCAATCCACCAGACGGTTTGGCTAATCGCGAGGTGGCCGTCACCCGGGAAGCCTACGACCTGAACTGTGCCAGTCCACCCGCTGATTGAGAGTCAGCGCTCTCCATGAATTTGGGGATGAACCTCCGACGTGAGGGTCTTCTCAGTGAAACCGATCCGTCCTTCGCGAATGAGTCTGGAAAAGTCGGGGCTGTCGTCGGCAGATCTGGCCGCCGTGTTGATGTGTGCCTGCTCCTTCAGTTCGGGCTCCGATAATCCACCGGCGACCAATTCGCCAAGTTCGTACATCATTTGGTCCATCTTGCCGTTGAGCAAGATGCGCCAGTCACGACGCACGCGCATGTCACGGGCGTCGGCGGCAGAAACCGCGATGTTGGTCGTGCAATTGTTGGTCAGCGCGTTGTACCACTCGGCACGCGCGTGCAAGCTATTGGCGCGTTCCAGATACTCCAAAAAGATCGCGCGCGCCAGCGGCGGTTTCGCCGTCGAACGAAACAAGTACACCTCTTCGTTTTTGCGGTAGTTGGTACGCAATCGAATGACATCGCGCTCGTCGCTAGCAACATAGGTGAGCGTGTACTGGCGGAAGAAACCGCGGATCGCGGAATAGCCCTGGCCAACCACGTTCCGGGTTTCGATAGACATGGCGACATGGCTTTCATTGCCGAAATCGAAGCTGACAATGGGATGCGCGATCCAGGGCGACCCCCACCAGGTGATAAAGATGTCGAGCCCGCGCAGGGCCGCCAGATTATAGGAACGAGTTTCCCAATCACAAGTGTAGTCATTCTCGGTGCGGTAGTTGCAGTTGCGAAGATCGTGGATTGTAACCTGCTCTCCATTGACCTCGGCATACGAGGTTTTAGCGTTGTCGGCCCGCCAGGGTCGGTTATTTGACGGCTTGAGCGAAAACCACCATAGGGCTACTCCCGCGAATCCGAAGAAGGCGACTACCGGCCCCAAGTAACTGTGCCGAAGGAACCACAGAGCGGCTAGGGTCAAGATGAAGTACAACACCGTTGCTGGCGCCCGTAATCGTGGGACCGGCAAGTCGAAGTGTAATGCTGCGGCTGCCCACACAGTGAGTAGGAGAGCAACTATGGTTGCAAGCACAAACGCGATTTTGCGCACCCATACCAGCGGTGACTCCTTCCCGGCCCCGACCAACCGGCGATCGTAAACTATCTGGATCGGCAGTTGCGAGATAAACCGAATGAGTGATTTTGCCCGCAGCTCAATGTGATAAAGCGTCTGTGCAAGGCTCGGAAGCGCGGCTTCTAAGGCAATGATAGAATGGTACTAAGCGACGCGCCCGTAGCTCAGTTGGATAGAGCGTCTGCCTTCTAAGCAGAGGGTCGGGGGTTCGAATCCCTCCGGGCGCGCACTTCAAATGCTTGCCCTTCATCGGATTAGCGAACTGCCTTCCACAATTAGCTCCTCCAACTTGGGTCCATTTGGGTC
>Ga0187769_10000219_pt1 | contig 31499 bp, 26 predicted proteins | sample 0116_SJ02_MP02_1_FD_133140 | JGI IMG/M metagenome (GOLD analysis project Ga0187769, IMG submission 133140) | Tropical peat soil microbial communities from peatlands in Department of Meta, Colombia - 0116_SJ02_MP02_10_MG | ecosystem: Environmental > Terrestrial > Soil > Wetlands > Peat | place...
AAGCTGTCCTTGCGCGCATCGATCACCGGCGAAATCGTGCTCGAGGGCGCCGTGGTGCCCGAAGATAATTTGCTGCCGAACGTCGCGGGGCTGGCCGGCCCGTTCGGCTGCCTTAACGTCGCGCGCGCCGGCATCGCCTGGGGCGCCATGGGGGCTGCGGAATTCTGCTGGCACCGCGCCCGCGACTACGCGCTGACCCGCAAGCAGTTCGGCCGGCCGCTCGCCGCCAATCAGCTCGTTCAGAAGAAGCTCGCCGACATGCAGACCGAGATTGCGCTCGGCCTGCACGCGGCGCTGCGCCTGTCGCGGCTGATCGACGACGGCAAGGCGTCGCCGCCGGCGATCTCGCTCTTGAAGCGCAACAATTGCGGCAAGGCGCTCGATATCGCCCGGCTCGCCCGCGACATGCACGGCGGCAACGGCATCACCGAGGAATTCCATGTCATGCGCGTGATGAACAACCTCGAAACCGTCAACACTTACGAAGGTACACACGACATTCACGCGCTGATCCTCGGCCGCGCGCAGACCGGCATTCAGGCGTTTTTCTGAACCGTCATTGCCGTCATTCCGGAGCGCGGGGATCACCTCTCCCCGCACGCGGGGAGAGGGAGCCCACTACATGCCCTGCAGCGAGGAGATCGCCACCCTGACCGCGCCGTTGGCATTGGCGACGATGCGCAGCGTGTTTGAGTCATAGGCCATGCCGGCGAGCCGCAGATCGTCGACGGTGACGCTCGCCGACAGCCCGTTGGCCTGCATGGCGAAAGTGCCGACCGCAGCGGCGAGACGTTGCTTGGCTTCGGCGGCAAACGGCTTGAGATCGATCACCGCCTTGTCGGCCAACATCTTCTGCAAATACGGCACCGCCCGCTCCGCCGCTGCGCCCAGAAGCCCGAACGCGGCCTGCGACTGCACGTCGAGCGTCACGTCGTCAAAACGCAGGATTTGCTGGTCCTGGTCGAGCACCGGCCGGCCCCACACATAGACGGTGGCGTCGGCGCCGGCGGCGAAGAAACCGCGCTTCTTGAGACGGACCAGAAGCGAAATCAGAAGCCGGTCGCCCGACGCCGCGACGCTCGCGTTCTTTACGGTTACTGCAAAGCCAGCGCTGCCGTCCTCCGGAAAGGCCTTGCCGCCGAATTGGGTCTGCAACAGCCGGTTCACTTCGCTGAACGGGATATCGATCGGAACGGCGATGCTCACCCCGCCGCCGTTGTCCTGCGGCACCAGATCGAGCTCCTTCGGGAACGGACAGACCGGCTTGGTTTCGTTCGGCACGATGCGGGTTTGCGCCTGCACGCCGACCAGGAGCGTGACCGCCTTGCCGTCGATTTGCGGCTGCGCCGCAATCGCGCGGACCGGCTTCACCTCGAGCCACAGGTCAGGCATGCCCTGCCCCGCCGCGCCGAGCGAGATGGCGCGGCACAGCTTGGTCCACTCGGCGCGCGCCGCGTTTTCGATGAACGGATCGTTGCGCAGGTGCGTTTCGAGCGCGCTCATCTGCTGGCGCAGCGTGGCATCGAGCGCGGGTTTGACCGCGTTGGCGACGGAAAGCTTCACGCCGCCGATCGGCAGCACCACGTCGACGACACTGACTTGGCCGGCGAGATTGGGCGTAAGCCGCCAGTTCGCGGCAATGGTCGGCCGCGCCGCGGTCGTCACCGTGCCCTGGATGTCGGCGTGCTGATCGAACGCCTTGCCGGCCAGGTCCTGCAACTGTTGGCCGGCGCTGCCGCCGATCAGATTGCCGATGGCGCCGCCGACCGCGCTCACGCCACCGCCGACCGCGCCGGTGACCGTGCCGAGTGCCTGGAGCGCGCCGGCGAGTGACGTCGAGACGATGAGCGCGCCGCGCTGGCCCGATAGCGCGAGCGGCCCGCGCGCCACCGCGAAGGTGAACTGCGCCTCGAGTGGCTTGGCAAACGGAATTTGCGGCTTGCCGGAAAAATTTTTCGGCACCGGCGTCTCGAGCGCGTCGCGGATGGCGCTAAGCGCAATCGCGGTCGGCGCCAGCACGGTCGACGTCCCGGTCAAGGGCGCCAGCGGCGGCACCGCGGCGAGCGTGGGGCGTTTTTGCTGCGGCGCCCGCACCGACGGCCACAACAGGTCCATGATCACCGTTGCGGCGACAAACGCCACGACCACGAACAGGGCGCTGACGAGAATGGTGCGGAGCTTCATGGCGGAGCGTCTTGGTTGTCGCCAAGCGGCGATGCTATATCCTCCCGCGAGCTGAAGGGAGCGCCAATTTACCAGCCAGGAAGGACGTCCATGCCGCAATCCATGTCGCAAGCCTCGTTGCCCACCTTCGAAATCACGCTGAACGCGCTGTCGGGCGTGCTCGACAAGGCCGAAGCCTTCGCCGCGGCGAAGAAGATCGATCCCGCGGTGCTGTTGCGTTCGCGGCTGGCGCCGGACATGTTCGATCTCACCCGCCAGGTCCAGGTCGCGACCGATCAGGCCCGCCGCGGCACCGCGCGGCTAGCCGGCACCGAGGCACCGAAAATAGAAGACAACGAGACCACGATCGCGCAGCTCAAGGAGCGCATCGCCAAGACCATTGCCTACCTGAAGTCGCTCGACAAAAAGGCGATCGACGCTTCAGCCGACAAGGAAATCGTCTTCCCGCTCGGCCCCAAGCAGGGCCGCATGAAGGGCGACGACTATCTCAACCACTTCATACTGCCGAACTTCTATTTCCACTGCACCGCGGCTTACGCCATCCTGCGGCATTTGGGGCTGGAGATCGGCAAGCGCGATTTCATGGGCTCAATTCCGCTGACGATGACGTGAGGTCGTAGGGTGGGTTAGGCGAAGCCGTAACACGTCGATCATCCCTGTGGCGGATTACGCTTCGCTAATCCGCCCTACGGCCGACCACGCCGTCCAGCCACACCGCCAAAGCGTCGAGCACGTCGCGCAGCACCTCGGCATCGCGCCGGCCGGTGCGTGCCGGCACATGGAAGGAATGGTCGGCGTCCGCAATGAGCTTGAGCGTAGCGCGGCCGCCGAGTGTTTCGCAGACGCCCCGCAATAGATCGAGTTCGGCAAACGCGTCGCGCGTGCCTTGCAAAAACAACATCGGGATTGTCACATCGGACAGGTGCGCAGCGCGGTCCGCCGAGGGGTGGTCCGGCGGATGCAGCGGAAAGCCGAGAAAGACAAGACCGCGCACGTTCGGCAACGGCGCCGCGGCCTGCGCCTGCGACGTCATGCGGCCGCCGAACGATTTGCCGCCGGCGATCAAGGGCAGGCCGGGTAGCGCGCGCGCCGCCGCGGCGACGGCGGCACGGACTGCGGCCTGCGCGACCCGCGGCGGATCGGGACGTTTGGCGCCGCGCTCCATAGAGGGAAACTGGTAGCGCAAGCTGGCGACGCCGCGCTCGGCGAGGCCTGCGGCGACCGCGGCCATGAAGGGATGCCGCATGCCCGCGCCGGCACCGTGTGCCAGCACATAACAGGCGCGAGCCCCGCGCGGGTTTTGCAGGAGCCCGGATACGCGAGTGCCGTCGTCGCCGGCAATCTCGATGGGTTCGGCCGTTGCAGACGCCATGCGCTGGCCCTGATATCTTCGCCTCAGCATGGATTGCCGGATCAAGTCCGGCAATGACGAATGTGAAGGATCGCTCCGATGTGCCGCAACATCCGCACGCTGTTCAATTTCGAGCCGCCGGCGACCGAGGACGAAATCCGCGCCTCGGCGCTGCAATTCGTCCGCAAGCTCTCGGGCTTCACCCAGCCGTCACGCCTCAATAAGGCGGCGTTCGCTCGCGCCGTCGATGAAGTCTCCGCCGCCGCGCGGCGGCTCATCGCGTCGCTGGAGACGGCAAGCCTGCCCAAGAACCGCGAAGAAGAAGCGGCGAAGGCGCGAGAAAGAGCGCGCGAGCGGTTTGCGTAGATGCGGGAGCCTGAATTGAGCGAACGGTAACGTTTCTCACCTCTCCCCGGTGGGGAGAGGTCGATCCGAAGGCGAAGCCTGAGGATCGGGTGAGGGGGTTTTTGCCTGCGAGGTCAGTCCCCCCTCACCCGACTCGCTTTGCTCGCCGACCTCTCCCCACCGGGGAGAGGTGGACCGAAGGAGTGGAGCCTGGCATGGACCCCGACTTCATCCGCGACCTGTTCGCAGCCTTCGGCCCGGTGACGGTCAAGCCTCTGTTTGGCGGCGCCGGCCTCTATGCCGACGGACTGATCTTCGGGCTCGTCTTCGACGGCGCCATTTTTCTAAAGGTCGACGACGCCAGCATCCCGGATTTCAAGCGCGAAGGCTCCACGCCGTTCACCTATACCCGCGGCAAAACCGGCGTCCCGTCGCGCCGCCGCGCGCTGCCCTATTGGCGGCTGCCGGAGCGGCTCTACGACGATCCCGATGAGCTTGCGGCGTGGGCGCGGCGGGCGTTGGCGGAGCGGAAGAAGCTTGGGCCGCGGAAGCTGAGCAAGCGCAAACGTCCCACGCCGCGTCGTCACCGCCGGGCTTGACCCGGCGGTCCATGATGAGGTGTGGTGGGTGATAGCGTCAAGATTTCCATCCGGAATTTCAGCATGGATTGCCGGGTCAAGCCCGGCAATGACGCGTAACTACAAAAAACTCTGCGGGTCGACGTCGATATCGAGCTTGATGGCGCTGTGCTTCTTCGGCGCGGCGGAGAGCCACACCCGCAGATAGGCCGACAGATCGAAGCCGCGCGGCGCCTTGATCAGCAAACGCAAGCGATGACGGCCGCGGATGAGCGCAAGCGGCGCCTCGGCGGGCCCGAGCACGCGCACATCGCCGTCCAACAGGTCCGCGGCCGGCGCGGCGCGGGCCAGCGCGCGGGCATAATTCGCGGTGTCGTGCTTGTCGGGGCCGGAGACGACGATCGAGGCAAGCCGCCCGAACGGCGGATAATGCGTCGCCTCGCGGCTGGCGATCTCGGCGTCGTAGAACGCCTCGCGGTCCTGCGCGATCAGCGCGCGCATCACCGGATGGTCGGGCTGGTGGGTCTGCAGCAAGCCGTGGCCGACGCCGGAGTCGCGGCCGGCGCGGCCGACCACCTGATGCAAAAGCTGAAAGGTGCGCTCGGCGGCGCGCGGATCGCCGTTGGCAAGCCCAAGATCGGCGTCAACGATGCCGACCAGATTAAGCATCGGGAAGTGATGGCCTTTGGCGACCAGCTGCGTGCCGATGACGATGTCGAATAGTCCTGCGGCGATCTCGGCGAATTCCTCGCGCATGCGCTCCACCGAGGCGACGAGATCGGACGACAGCACCAGGACGCGCGCCGCCGGGAACAATTCGCGCACTTCCTCCTCCAGCCGCTCGACACCCGGCCCGACAGCGACGAAGGAGTTCTCCGCGTTGCATTTCGGGCAGTGCGGCGGATGCGGCATGGCGAAGCCGCAATGGTGGCAGACGAGTTGCCGCCGGAAGCGGTGATCGACCAGCCAGGCGTCGCAATGCGGGCAGGCGAAGCGGAAGCCGCAATTCCTGCACAGCGTCAGCGGCGCGTAGCCGCGGCGGTTGAGAAAGAGCAGCGCCTGCTCCCTGCGCTTGAGCGCGGTGCGCACCGCTTCGGCGAGCACCGGCGAAATGAAGCGGCCGCGCGGCGGCGGCGCCACGCGCAGATCGATCGCCTCGACCGTGGGCAGGCGCGCCCCGCCGAAGCGCTCGGGCAAAGCGAGCCGCACATAGCGGCCGCGCCGCGCGTTGACTTCGGTTTCCACCGACGGCGTCGCCGAGGCGAGCACCACCGGGATCTTGGCGATATGGCCGCGCACCACCGCCATGTCGCGGGCGTGATAGTGCACGCCGTCCTCCTGCTTGTAGGCGCCGTCATGCTCTTCATCGACCACGATCAGGCCGAGATCGGCATAGGGCAGAAACAGCGCCGAGCGCGCGCCGACCACGACGGAAACCTCGCCCTTGGCGACCGCCTGCCAGGTGCGCGCGCGTTTGCGCGGGGAAAGTTCGGAATGCCACTCCGCCGGGCGGGTGCCGAAGCGCGCGGCGAAGCGGTCGAGGAAGGCCGCGGTCAGCGCGATCTCCGGCATCAGAATGAGGCTCTGGCGGCCGGAACGGATGGTGTCGGCGACCGCCTCGAAATACACCTCCGTCTTGCCGGAGCCGGTGACGCCGTCAATGAGCGTGACGGAATAGCCGCCGTTGGCAACGGTCGCTCGCAGCGCCGCGGCGGCGGCGCCTTGCGCCGGCGTGAATTCGGAGCGGACGAAATCGGGATCGGGTCGTTCCGCCACCGGCTCGGGCGGCAGCACCAGCGTCGCCAGCGCGCCGTCGTCGATCAGGCCGTCGATGACGCCGGCGGAAACGCCGGCCTCGCGGGCGGCTTCGCTTTTGCCGCGCGTGAGCCCGTCGGCAAGGAGTTCGAGCACGCGCTGCCGCGCCCGCGTCATGCGCGCCGGCGCCGCGCCGGAAAGCTTGACGCCGACGCGCTCGCGCGCGGCGCCGAGATGCTCGCCCATGCGCAGGCACATGCGTAAGACCATGCCGCGCGAGCTTAAGGTGTAATTCGCCACCCAATCGACGAAGCCGCGCAGTTCGGGGCGCAGCGGCGGCACGTCGAGCTTGTCCTCGACGTCCTTCAGCCGGTTGTCGAGCCGCGGATTGGGCTTCGGATTGTCCGCCCAGACCACCGCAGTGGTTTCGCCGCGCGTGCCCAGCGGCACGGACACGATATCGCCCGGCGCGAGCGTCAGCTCGTCCGGCACCCGGTAGGAATAGGCCCGGTCAAGCGCGACCGGCACCAGCACATCGACGACCCGTCTGGCCATGCTAGTGTCCCGATTTCGAAGTTCGCATGATTGTGCGGCACCCTCGTTTGCGAACTTCGGAATCGATAGGACACTAGCAACTTATTGATCCAGTGTGGCTTTGGTTCAGAAGTCCGCATAAGGAGGTCGCGGCAAGAATGATGCGGACTTCTGAACCGCCACACTGGGATTCTCTCACCGATTCCGGGCGGTTTAGGAAGGATAAAGAGGAGCGATCTAAATGTGGGGACGATCGTCCCTGCATCCTCCCCCGTGAAAACGGGGGAGGGGGACCATGCGAAGCATGGTAGAGGGGGCGCGGGCAAAGAGGTTGACGTGGCGCAGGGAGATTGGCTGATGGCCGACGCCCCTTCCACCGCCCTTCGGGCGGTCCCCCTCCCCCGCTCTCGCGGGGGAGGAAAATGATGGACTTCGTCGCCCCCCAGGTCGCCGCCGAGGTCGAGGCCTGGCTCGCGCACCTTGCCGCCGAGCGGAACCTGTCGCCCAAGACGCTCGAGGCCTACCGGCGCGACGTGCTGCAATTCTTGCGCTTCCTCGCCGAACATCTCGGCGGCGCGCCATCGCTCAAGGGCCTCGCCGCGCTCAAACCCGCCGACGTTCGCGCCTTCATGGCGGCGCGGCGTGCCGACAATATCGGCAGCCGTTCGCTGATGCGCGCGCTTGCGGGAGTGCGTGCGTTCGCGCGGTTTCTCGAACGCAACGGCAAAGGCAAAGTCGGCGCACTCGCCGCCGTGCGGGCGCCGAAAATCGCCAAGACCCTGCCGCGGCCGCTTGCGGTCGCCGCCGCCAAGGATTTTGCCGATCCGGATATCGCCGCCGGCGACGGACGCGCGCCATGGATTCATGCTCGCGACGCCGCGGTGCTGGCGCTGCTTTACGGCTCCGGCCTGCGCATCTCCGAGGCGCTGGGCCTGCAGCGCGGCGACGTTAAGGCGGACGACGCCATCACGGTCACCGGCAAGGGCCGCAAGCAGCGCATGGTACCGCTGTTGCCGCAGGTACAAAAGCTGATCGCCGATTACGTCGCCCTGTGCCCGTACGATCTGCAGGAAACCGGGCCACTGTTCGTCGGCGCCAAAGGCGGACCGCTGTCGGCACGCATCGTGCAGCTTGCTATGGCGCGGCTGCGCGGTGCGCTCGGCCTGCCCGAGACGGCGACGCCGCATGCGCTGCGTCACTCCTTTGCCACGCATCTCCTCGCCCGCGGCGGCGACCTGCGCTCGATCCAGGAACTGCTCGGCCATGCCTCGCTGTCGACGACGCAGATCTATACCGAAGTCGACGCCGAGCGCCTGATCGAGGCCTATCGCGCGGCCCATCCGCGGGCGTAGCCACGTCACTTGACCCCCACCTTATTCCTCCCCCTTTAGGGGGAGGAAAGAGACAGCCGATGCAAATTCCCTCCCCCTGAAAGGGGGAGGGTCAGGGTGGGGGTCATCACATCATGTCGGAAGTCAGCGAAGCCATCGAAAAAGCTCATGAGGGCGAGCATGCCGAATATTTCAACCGGCGCATCGCGCTGGTCATCGCGGTGCTGGCGCTGTTCCTGTCGTTTTCCGAGACGCTCGGCAAAAGCGCGCAGACCGAAACAGTCATCAAGAACATCGAAGCCTCGGACCTGTGGGCGTTCTTCCAGGCCAAAGACATTCGCAGAACTGTGGTGACCGCCGCGGCGGACCAGACGGCTCTGCTGGCCGCCGGCCTGACCGATCCGGCGGCAAAGGAAGCAATCGACAAGCAGATCGAAACCTGGCGCAAGACCGCCGAGCGCTACGAGTCCGATCCGAAAGCCGGTAACGGCCGCAAACAACTGGAAGAGCGCGCCAAGACCGCCGAGGAAGAGCGCGACCTCGCCACGGCGAAATACCACCATTACGAACTAGCGTCGGCGGCATTCCAGATCGGTATCGTACTGGCGTCGGCCGCGGTGATCACCGGCATGATCGCACTGGCCTGGTGTGCCGGTGCGCTAGGGCTTGTCGGATTGGCGCTGACGGTGCTCGGCCTGTACGCACCGCACGCGGTGCCGCTGATTGCGAATTTGTAATTACATCCTGCCCCGCTAGCGGGGCAGGATTCACATATTGATCGCCCGCTTATCCACCGCCAGCGCCGCTTCCTTGATCGCCTCGCTCAATGTCGGATGGGCGTGGCAGGTGCGCGCGATGTCCTCCGACGAGGCGCCGAATTCCATGGCGATCGCGGCCTCACCGATCATGTTGCCGGCGTCGGGGCCCAGAATGTGCACGCCGAGCACGCGGTCGGTCTGGGCATCGGCGAGAATCTTGACGAAGCCGTCCGGCGTCAGATTGACCCTGGCGCGCGCATTGGCGGTGAAGGGAAATTTGCCGATCTTGTAGGCCACGCCCGCCGCTTTCAGTTCCTCCTCGGTTTTGCCGACGGAGGCGATCTCCGGATAGGTGTAAACGACGTTGGGGATTACCTCGTAGTTCACGTGCCCGGACTGGCCGGCGAGAATCTCGGCGACCGCGACGCCCTCCTCCTCCGCCTTGTGCGCGAGCATCGGCCCGGCGATGACGTCGCCGATGGCGTAAACGCCGTCGACGGACGTCTTGAAATGCGAATCGACGACGACGCGGCCGCGATTATCCTTCTTGACGCCGAGCGCCTCGAGGCCGAGGCCTTCGGTATAGGGCACGCGGCCGATCGCGACCAATACGACATCGGCTTCGAACATCGCGGCAGCACCGCCGCCGGCGGCGGGCTCGACCTTCACTTTCAGCGTCTTGCCGGAGGCGTCGATGGCGGCAACCTTCGACGACAAGTGGAACGCGAGCCCCTGCTTTTGCAGCATGCGCTGGAATTGCTTGCCGACTTCGCCATCGATGCCGGGCAGAATGTGATCGAGAAATTCGACGATCGTCACCTCGGCGCCCAGCCGCCGCCACACCGAACCCAGCTCGAGCCCGATGATGCCGGCGCCGACGATCAAAAATCTCTTCGGGACCATTTGAAGCTCGAGCGCGCCAGTGGAGGACACGATGCGCTTTTCATCGATGTCGATGCCGTTCAATCGTGCCACGTCCGAGCCGGTAGCGATGACGATGGCTTTCGTCTCCAGCGTCGTTGTCTTGCCGTCGGCGGCCTTGACCTCGACCTTGCCCGGCGCCGCGATGCGACCCAAGCCCTGGAACGTCTCGATCTTGTTTTTCTTGAACAGAAACGCCACGCCCTTGACGTTGCCGTCGACGCCGGCCGCCTTGTATTTGAGCATGGCGGCGAGATCGACGCTCGCCTTGCCGAGCTTGATGCCCATGTCGCTGAATTTATGCGCCGCCTCCTCGTAGAGTTCCGAGGCGTTGAGCATCGCCTTCGAGGGAATGCAGCCGATGTTCAGACAGGTGCCGCCGAAGGTGGCGCGCTTCTCGATGACCGCGGTCTTCAAGCCCAGCTGCGCCGCGCGAATGGCGCAGACATAGCCGCCGGGACCCGAGCCGATGACGATGAGGTCGTAGGGCATGACGAAATCACAAATCCAGCACGAGCCGCGCCGGCTCCTCCAGGCTTTCCTTGACCCGCACCAGGAACGTCACCGCCTCACGGCCGTCGACGATGCGGTGGTCGTAGGACAAAGCCAGATACATCATCGGCCGCGCCTCGACCTTACCGGCAACGACTACCGGCCGGTCCTGGATCTTGTGCATGCCGAGGATGCCCGATTGCGGCGCGTTGAGGATCGGCGTCGACATCAGCGAGCCGTAGATGCCGCCGTTGGTGATGGAAAAGGTGCCGCCCTGCATGTCCTCGATCTTGAGCGCGCCATCGCGGGCGCGTTTGCCGAAATCGGCGATCGCCTTTTCGACGTCGGCGAGCGATTTTTGATCGCAGTCGCGCACCACCGGCACCACCAGACCGCGTTCGGTACCGACCGCAATGCCGATGTGATAATAATTTTTGTAGATGATGTCGTTGCCGTCGATCTCGGCGTTTACCGTAGGGATTTCCTTGAGCGCCTGAACGCAGGCGCGCACGAAGAAGCCCATGAAGCCGAGCTTGACGCCGTGCTTCTTCTCGAACAAGTCGCGGTATTGCGCGCGCAACGCCATGACATGGCCCATGTCGACCTCGTTAAAGGTCGTGAGCATGGCGGCGGTGTTCTGCGCGTCCTTCAATCGCCGCGCGATGGTGGCGCGCAGCCGGGTCATGCGCACGCGTTCTTCGCGCGCGGCATCGTCGGGCGGTGATGGGGCGCGGACCTGGACCGCGGCGGCGGTCTGCGCCACCGGCACCGGCTGCGCGGCCGCACGCTCGATCGCCGCGAGCATGTCGCCCTTGGTGACGCGGCCGTCCTTGCCGGTGCCGGCAACGGCTGTGGCATCGACGCCGGATTCGGCCGAGAGCTTGCGCACCGACGGCGCCAGCGCCAGCGGCGTTTCTGCCGCGGGCGCTGCGGCAGGCGCGAGTTTGGCCACGGGCGCGGCGGCAGCGGCCGGCGCCGCGTTGGCCGGCACGGCGCCGGCGCCGTCCTTGATCTGACCAAGCAGCGCGCCGACCGCGACGGTCTCGCCATCCTTGGCGGCGATGTCGCTCAGCACACCGGCGGCCGGCGCCGGCACTTCGATCGTCACCTTGTCGGTTTCGAGCTCGACCAGCGGCTCGTCGACCGCGACCGCGTCGCCCGGCTGCTTGAACCATTTGCCGATGGTCGCCTCGGTCACCGATTCGCCAAGCGTCGGCACGCGGATTTCAGTCATTGGCTCGTGTCCTTCATTCGCGGCCTGCACGACAAAGGACAGACGACAGACGACGGAAAAGATAAGGCTGCGATCTGTCGTCCGTTCTCCGTCGTCCGTCGTCTGCTATCCCAGCGCGTCATCAAGAAACTGTTTGAGCTGCGCCAGATGCAGCGACATCTGCCCGACCGCGGTCGAAGCCGAGGCCGGCCGGCCCGCATAGCGGGCGCGGCGATGCTTGGCGCCGATCTGATTGAGCACCCACTCCAGGAAGATATCGACGAACACCCAGCCGCCCATGTTGCGCGGCTCTTCCTGGCACCACACGATCTCGGCCTGCTTGAAGCGCGACAGCTCCGTCATCAGCGCCTTGGTCGGGAACGGATAGAGCTGCTCGATGCGCAGCAGATAAATATCGTCGATGCCACGCTTCTCGCGTTCTTCGTAGAGATCGTAATAGACCTTGCCGGACGAGATCACGACGCGGCGGATCTTGTCGTCGGCCTTGAGCTTGATCTTTTCATCCGGCAGCGACTGCGCGTCGTCCCACAGCAACCGATGAAACGAGGTGCCCGGCCCCATTTCGTCGAGCCGCGACACCGCGCGGCGGTGGCGCAGCAGCGATTTCGGCGTCATCAGAATGAGCGGCTTGCGGAAATCGCGGTTGAGCTGGCGGCGCAGGATGTGAAAATAGTTGGCCGGCGTCGTGCAGTTGGCGACCTGCATATTGTCTTCGGCACACATCTGCAGGAAGCGCTCGAGCCGCGCCGAGGAATGTTCGGGGCCCTGGCCCTCGTAGCCGTGCGGCAGCAGGCAGACCAGACCGGACATACGCAGCCATTTGCGCTCGCCCGAGGAGATAAACTGGTCGAACAGCACTTGCGCACCGTTGGCGAAATCGCCGAACTGAGCCTCCCACAGCGTCAGCGCGTTGGGCTCGGAAAGCGAATAACCGTACTCGAAACCGAGCACGGCCTCTTCCGACAGCATCGAATTGATGACTTCGAAGCGGCCCTGGCCGTCGCCGAGATTATTGAAGGGCGTGTAGCGCCATTCGGTTTCCTGATCGATCAGCACGGAATGGCGCTGCGAGAAGGTGCCGCGCTCGCTGTCCTGGCCCGACAGCCGCACGCGATGGCCTTCGAGCAATAGCGAACAGAACGCCAGTGCCTCGCCGGTCGCCCAGTCGATGCCGGCACCGGTTTCGATCGCGTTGCGGCGGCGCTCGAAAAACCGGTTCAGCGTCTTGTGCAGGTGAAAGTCCTTCGGCAGCGTCGCGATCTTGCGGCCGATCTCCTTGAGCTTGGCAATCTCGACGCCGGTCTTGCCACGGCGCGGATCGTCGACGTCCTCGGCCCGCTGCAGGCCGGCCCAGCGGCCGTCGAGCCAGTCGGCCTTGTTGGCGCGATAGCCCGCCGCGGCGTCGAGCTCGGCGTCGAGCCGGGCGCGCCAATCCGCCTTCATCTTGTCGACTTCGCCCGCGGTGACGACGCCCTCGCCGACGAGCTTCTTGCCGTAGATTTCGAGCGTGGTCGGATGCGCCGCGATCGCCTTGTACATCAGCGGCTGCGTGAACGACGGCTCGTCGCCTTCGTTATGGCCGTGGCGTCGGTAGCAGAACATGTCGATGACCACCGGCTTCTGGAATTTTTGCCGAAACTCGGTGGCGACCTTGGCGGCAAACACCACGGCCTCCGGATCGTCGCCGTTGACGTGGAAAATCGGCGCCTCGATCATCTTGGCGACGTCGGACGGATAGGGCGATGAGCGCGAATAGCGCGGGTTGGTGGTAAAGCCGATCTGATTGTTGACGATGAAATGCACCGAACCACCGGTGCGGTGGCCGCGCAGCCCGGACAGTCCGAAGCACTCGGCGACCACGCCCTGGCCGGCGAACGAAGCGTCGCCATGGATCAGAAGCGGCATCACCATGGTGCGGTCTTCCGGCGTGGCGCCGAGCTGATCCTGCTTGGCGCGCACCTTGCCGAGCACCACCGGGTCGACGATTTCGAGATGCGAGGGATTGGCGGTGAGCGACAGGTGGACCTTGTTCTGGTCGAATTCCCGGTCAGAGGAGGCGCCGAGATGATATTTGACGTCGCCGGAACCCTCGATCTCGTTGGGCAGCGACGAGCCGCCCTTGAATTCGTGAAAGATGGCGCGATGCGGCTTGGCCATGACCTGCGCCAGCACGTTGAGCCGGCCGCGATGCGGCATGCCAATCACGATCTCGCGCACGCCGAGCGCGCCGCCGCGTTTGATGATCTGCTCGAGCGCCGGGATCATCGATTCGCCGCCGTCAAGCCCGAAGCGCTTGGTGCCGGTGAATTTCAGGTCGCAGAATTTCTCGAAACCCTCAGCCTCGACCAGCTTGTTGAGGATGGCGCGCTTGCCCTCGCGGGTGAATGTAATCTCCTTGTCCGGTCCTTCGATGCGCTCCTGGATCCAGCCCTTCTGCGCGCCGTTCGAGATGTGCAGAAATTCGACGCCGAGCGTCTGACAATAGGTGCGGCGCAGAATGGCGACGATCTGGCGCACGGTGCCGAATTCCAGCCCCAGCACCTTGTCGAGAAAAATCGGCCGGTCGAAATCGGCATCGGTAAAGCCGTAGGCGCGCGGATCGAGCTCTTCCTCGTTCTTCGGCGCTTCCAGCCCGAGCGGATCGAGATTGGCATGGAAGTGGCCGCGGGCGCGGTAGGCGCGAATGAGCATCAGCGCGCGGATCGAATCCCGGGTCGCGCGCTCGACGTCGGCTGCAGCCAGCTCGACGCCGCGGCGCTGCGCCTCTCCGTGGACCTTGGCGCCGAGCGCTTTGCCGACCTCGGCCCATTCGCCGCCCAGGGCGGCAACGAGGTCGCCGCGCTCCGGCGCCGGCCAGCCCGGACGCTGCCATGACGGCCCGTGCGCGTTTTGGACAACGTCGCGCGCGTCGTCCTTCAGGCTCTCGAAGAACGACCGCCATTCCGCCTCCACCGCATTCGGGTCGGCCTCGTAGCGCGCGTAAAGGTCCTCGATGTAATCGGCGTTGCCGCCGTACAGAAACGAGGTGAGAGCGAAGGCGGCGTTCGCGTCCTGGCGAGACATGGCGAGTCCTCGGCGTAAAGCGAATCCCGGTCAGGGATGACGTGCTGGCGAAGTCGCAGGTTTTGACGCGTGCTCGGCCCGGCCCGGCCTCCGGGGGAATCCTTATGTAGCCTATTTAATCACGCCACGCTTCAGGCAAAAGACGAAAGAAATGAATCTTTACTTCAATATTTCAACCAGCGTCTTACCGAGCCGCGCCGGCGACGGCGACACCTTGATGCCCGCAGCCTCCATGGCCGCGATCTTGGATTCGGCGCCGCCCTTGCCGCCGGCGATGATGGCGCCGGCATGGCCCATTCGCCGTCCCGGCGGCGCGGTCCTGCCGGCGATAAAGCCAACCATCGGTTTCTTGCGGCCTTTTTTGGCCTCATCCTTGAGAAATTGCGCAGCGTCTTCTTCCGAGGAACCGCCGATCTCGCCGATCATGACGATCGCTTCGGTTGCGTCGTCGGCGAGCAGCATTTGCAATATCTCGATGAAGTCGGTGCCCTTGATCGGATCGCCGCCGATGCCGACGGCGGTGGTCTGGCCGAGACCTTCCTGGGTGGTCTGGAACACCGCCTCGTAGGTTAGCGTGCCCGAGCGCGACACGACGCCGACCTTACCGGGCTTGAAAATATTGCCCGGCATGATGCCGATCTTGCATTGCCCGGCCGTCATCACGCCTGGGCAGTTCGGACCGATCAGACGCGATTGCGAGCCGCATAGCGCGCGCTTGACCTTCACCATATCGGCGACCGGGATGCCTTCGGTGATGCAGACGATGAGCGGGATTTCCGCCGCGATGGCCTCGCAGATTGCGTCAGCCGCGCCCGGCGGCGGCACATAGATGACGCTGGCGTCGCAGCCGGTCTTGTCGCGCGCCTCCGCGACCGTGTCGAACACCGGCAGATCGAGATGCGTCGAGCCGCCTTTGCCCGGCGAGGTGCCGCCGACCATTTTGGTGCCGTAGGCGATCGCCTGCTCGGAATGGAACGTGCCGTTCTTGCCGGTAAAGCCCTGGCAGATCACCTTGGTGGTGTCGTCGATGAGGATGGACATTACGCCGCTCTCACCGCTTTCACGATCTTCCGCGCGGCATCGTCGAGATCGTCGGCCGAGGTCACGTTGAGGTTGGATTTGGCGATGATATCCTTGCCGACTTCGACATTGGTGCCTTCGAGCCGCACCACCAGCGGCACGCGCAGACCGACCTCCTTCACCGCAGCGACCACACCCTCGGCGATCACGTCGCATTTCATGATGCCGCCGAAGATGTTGACCAGAATGCCCTTCACGTTGTGGTCGGAGGTGATGATCTTGAACGCCGCCGTCACCTTCTCCTTGGTGGCGCTGCCGCCGACGTCGAGGAAGTTCGCCGGCGCCATGCCGTAAAGCTTGATGATGTCCATGGTGGCCATGGCAAGGCCTGCGCCGTTGACCATGCAGCCGATGGCGCCTTCGAGCGCGACGTAATTGAGATCGTACTTCGACGCCTCGATTTCCTTTTCGTCCTCTTCGGCGAGATCGCGCAACGCCGCGATATCGGGGTGCCGGTAAAGCGCGTTGTCGTCGAAGCCGATCTTGGCATCGAGACAGATGAGCTGGCCGGACTTGGTGACGACCAGCGGATTGATCTCGAGCAAGCTCATGTCCTTGGCGAGAAACGCCGCATAGAGCTTGGGCAATACGCTCTCGGCCTGCTTGGCCACCTCGCGATTGAAGCCGAGCGCGTTGGCAACATGCCGCGCGTGATGCGGCATGAAGCCGGTGGCCGGATCGACCGAGAAGCTTAAGATTTTTTTCGCTGCAGTGCGCGCGACCTCCTCAATGTCCATGCCGCCCTCGGTCGAGGCGACGAAGGCGACGCGCGAGGTGGCGCGATCGACCAGCGCGGAAAGATAATATTCGCGATCGATGGCGGAGCCTTCCTCGATATAGAGGCGGCGCACTTCCTTGCCGTGCGGCCCGGTCTGGTGCGTGACCAGCGTCGAGCCAAGCAGTCGCTCGGCTTCGCGCTTCACCTCGGCGACCGATTTGACCACTTTGACGCCGCCGGCCTTGCCGCGGCCGCCGGCATGGATTTGCGCCTTGACCACCCAGACCGGCCCGCCGAGCTCGTTGGCGGCCTTCTCCGCATCGGCGACCGAGAACGCCGGAATGCCGCGCGGCACCGGCACGCCGAATTCGCGCAACACCGCCTTGGCCTGGTATTCGTGAATGTTCATTTGCCGAGATCGGGCGCGATCTTCTTGCAGGCCTCGACCAGGGTTTGCACGGCTTGCGCCGATTTCTCGAACATGGCGTGCTCGGCGCCGTTGAGCTCGATCTCGACGATGCGTTCGACGCCCTTGGCGCCGATCACCACCGGCACGCCGACATAAAGGTCCTTGATGTCGTATTCGCCGTTGAGCCAGGCGGCGGCCGGCAGCACCCGTTTCTTGTCGCGCAGATAGCTTTCAGCCATCGCGATCGCCGAGGCCGCGGGCGCGTAAAACGCCGAGCCGGTGCGTAAAAGACCGACGATTTCGCCGCCGCCGTTACGGGTGCGATCGACGATTTCGTCGAGCCGCGCCTGCGTGGTCCAGCCCATCTTGACGAGATCGGGCAGCGGAATGCCGGCCACCGTCGAATAGCGGACCAGCGGCACCATGGCATCGCCATGGCCGCCGAGCACAAACGCGCTGACATCCTCCACCGAGACGTTGAATTCGTCAGCCAGAAAATAGCGAAAGCGCGCGGAGTCGAGCACGCCGGCCATGCCGACCACCATCGGCTTCGGCAGTCCGCAGCACTTTTGCAGCGCCCAAACCATGGCGTCGAGCGGATTGGTAATGCAGATGATGAAGGCGTTCGGCGCATATTTCTTGATGCCCGAGCCGACCTGCTCCATCACCTTGAGATTGATACCGAGCAGATCGTCGCGGCTCATGCCGGGCTTGCGCGGCACGCCCGCTGTGACGATGCACACCGCCGCGCCCTCGATGGCCTCATAGGAATTGGTGCCGGAGAAGCGGGCGTCGAAGCCGTCGACCGGCGACGACTGGACCAGGTCGAGCGCCTTGCCCTGGGGAATGCCTTCGGCGATGTCGAACATGACGACATCGCCGAGCTCTTTCAGCCCGATGAGATGCGCCAGCGTGCCGCCGATTTGTCCCGAGCCTATCAATGCGATCTTGTTGCGCGCCATCGGACGAATGTCCTTGTTTGGTGGGGAGGGCCGGCTATCGGCGTCATTAGCCCTTTCGGATGACGCGTTCAAGTCGGTGCCGGCTTGCGCCCTTTGGAGCATGATCCCGAAAAGTGGAAACCGGTTTCCCGCCTTCGCGAAGCCCGCCAATTCCCGCAGCCACATTTACACGTCGCTTCGGCGGGCGAAGCAAGGTCGGAAAAGATCATGTTCTCGCGAAGAATCTAGGTCTCGACGATGCCCGCCGACGAGCCGGATGTCCGCGCATGCGCGGCGCCGTGCGGCCGCGCCAAGTAGTTTTGCGAGCGCATTTCGATGAGCCGCGAGGCCGTGCGCCTGAATTCGGCCGCCTCGAAGCCCTGCTCGGCGCGATACAGCGCATCGGGTTCCGCCGCCGCCGAGGCAATCAGCTTCACGTTGAGCTCGTAGAGCGTATCTATGAGGATGATGAAGCGCTTGGCGGCGTTGCGATTGTCGTAGGTCATCGCCGGAATGCTGGCGAGGATGACGGTGTGGTATTCGCGCGCGATGCGCAAATAATCCGCGGCGGCCAGCGGCCGTTCGCACAGGTCGCGGAAGTCAAAGCGCGCCACGCCCATGATCGCGCGCGGCACATGCACGCTGCGGCCGCGAACTGCGAGCTCCTGCGCCGCGCCGCCGTCGCCGCCGGCAAGCCGCCGCCATGCCTCGTCGAGCTTGGCGTCCGCCGCGGCGTCGGCCGGCGCGTGCCAGACCGGCAGGCCGGCGAGCTTCTCCAGACGAAAATCGGTGCGCGCGTTTAGCCACACCACGTCGAGGCGCTGTTCCAGCATGCCGATGAACGGCACGAACAGCGCGCGGTTGAGCCCCTCTTTGTACAGCTCGTGGGGCGGCAGATTGGAGGTCGCCAACACCACCACGCCGCGCGCGAACAGTTGCGCGAACAGCCGGCCGAGGATCATGGCGTCGGCGATGTCGGTGACGTGGAACTCGTCGAAGCAGAGCAGCCATGCCTGTTCGACCAGTTCGTCGGCGACGAGCCGAATCGGATCTTCGCCGGCGTGCTCGCCGAGTTTCATCTTCTGCCGCACCGCGAAAATGCGCTCGTGCACGTCGAGCATAAATTCGTGAAAATGCGCGCGACGCTTGCGAACGACGGGAGTCGTTTCGAAAAAGAAGTCCATCAGCATGGTCTTGCCGCGGCCGACGTCGCCGTGGAGATAAAGGCCTTTGATGGGCGGCAGCGCGCTGGCGCGGTTGGCGAACAGCCAGCCGAGCGCGGAGGACTTGCGCGCCAGCCGGTGTTCGACAATCCGCCCCTCGAGCCGCGCCATCCGGTCGAGCACGGCGAGCTGCGCATCGTCGCTTTCGACGCCGCCGGCGGCGACGGCGGCGGCATATCGCGCTGTGACGGAATTCACCATTGCAAATTCTAAGCGATGCGTTTTCTGCGATTAACTGTTGTGAATGAAACGTGGCGGGCGACGAGTGCTTAGCGGCGGTTTTGCCTGCATGCCAAGTGGAATCAAGTGGCGACGCTGAACGCCATCGTCAAACCGTCGTAAGCGCCTGGCGAGCCATGCGTATACGGAATATGGGCATGTTGCTCAATCCTTTGCCTTGCCAAATTTCGACGCCACACAACATGATCGCTCGATTCGGCGAGACGCGCTCGTTCGCGCTCGCCAACGCTTTCGGGGAGGAAGCGACAACGAGGGTCTCGTACGACGACAACGTCAGGAGACCCAATGCTGGAAGTCCTTCCCGAAGGCGGCGTGATCCGCAAATTGTGGATCGGCGAGACCGATAAATATCGCGATCACATATTGCGTCTCGATCCCGAAAGCCGGCGCAACCGCTTCGCCGGCGGCGTGTCCGACGACTTTGTCCGCCGTTACGTCGATCTGACCACCGGCCTCGACGCCGTCGTGCATGGCTTCTTCGTCGGCGGCACGATGCGCGGCGCCGCCGAACTGCGGCCGCTCGGCTTGCGCCTGCCGCACCAGGCCGAGGCCGCGATCAGCGTCGAGAAACCGTGGCAGAGCCACGGCGTGGGTTCGGCGCTGTTGCGCCGCACGCTCCTTGCTGCGCGCAATCGCGGCTTTCGCCACCTGCACATGGCCTGCCTCGCCGACAACCGGCGCATGCAGCAGCTGGCGCTCAAGTTCGACGCCGAGCTGACGTTCGATTTCGAAAGTGTTGTCGGCGAGGTCGAATCCTCGCGGCCGACGCCGCTGTCGCTGATGCGCGAACTGATGTCCGATCACCACGGCTTTGCCACGGCGATTCTCGACCTGCAATCGCGGATGCTGCGGGCCTAGGCCCGCCGCCGCATCTCCGCGGCCAGCGGATAGGCCTCTTCGACCACATAGGGGCCGCCGCCGACCGAGGCGCGCGACGAGAACAGCACGAAGCGCGATATTGCGAACGGCGGTGAGCGGTAATGGCCGCGGCCCGCGAGGTAATCGGCCACCTGCTGGCTCGACGAATCCCGCAAGCGCGCCAGCGTCACATGCGGCGTGTATTTGCGGCCTTCGGGCTCGAGCCCGAGCCGCTGCAACAGCCGATCATGCTCGGCCTGCAATTCCATCAACGGCGTCACCGGCGTCACGGCGGCGACCACCGCGCGCGGCTTGCGGCCGCCGAACGACGACAGTCCGCCGACATGCAGTTCGAACGCCGCACGCCGCACCCGCGCCAGCATGCCGGCGATTTCGTGCGCCAGTGCGTCGTCTATATCGCCGATGAAGCGCAGCGTGAGGTGGTAATTTTCCGGATCGATCCAGCGCGCGCCGGGCAAGCCGCCGCGCATCATGGCGAGCGACCGGGCGATCGACGGCGGAATTTCGAGACCGGTGAACAAGCGGGGCATGACCGACTCCGGCTCGCGAATCGCCGTAGGCAGAATGGGGCGATTGCCTCGGGCGCGCAACCCTTCACGAACGGGATTGCGCCCGCACCCGCCTAACCAGCTCCTCCACCTTCGGCAAAATCCGCTCGACGATCATACCGACGCCGGCGGCGTTCGGATGCAACCCGTCGGGCTGAGTGAGACTAAGATCGGCGGCGACGCCGTCGAGGAAAAACGGATAGAACGCGACGCCGTACTGCGCCGCGAGCTCGGGATAGATGCGCTCGAAGGCCAAGCCGTAATCGCCGCCGAGATTCGGCGCCGCGCGCATGCCGCACAGGAGCACCGCAATGTGACGCTGCGTCAGCCGTCGCAGAATGCCGTCGAGCGCGGCGCGCGTCACGTCCGGCTTAAGCCCGCGCAGCATGTCGTTGGCGCCAAGCTCGACGATGACCGCATCGGTGGCTGGCGGCACCGACCAATCGAGCCGGGCGAGGCCATCGGCGGCGGTATCGCCGGATACGCCGGCATTGGCGATATCGGCGGCAATGCCGTGTGCCGCGAGCGCCGTCTCAAGCCGCGGCACGAAGCCGTCCTTGGCAGGGAGCCCCAAGCCTGCGGTGAGCGAATCGCCGAGCGCAACGATATGAAGCGGCGTTTGCGCGCGCCCCGCCCCGATCACTGTCGCCGCCAGAAACGCCGCGCTACAAAGCGCGGCGATTTGGCTTAAATACCGCAGCGCCCCATATGAGCGGTTTCGCGCTACGAGCGACCGGCCGGTGAGCGGCATGAACGACATTGCGGGACACCCTTCTGCCGGCGACGCCATCGAACTGCGCGGCGTCAATCTGTCGCTCGGCCGCGGCGCCGCGCGCGTCCATATTCTGCGCGACATCGCCCTCAATATAGGCCGCGGCGAGGCGGTCGGCCTGCTCGGCCCGTCCGGCTCGGGCAAATCGACCCTGCTTATGGTGATGACCGGGCTGGAGCGGCCCGATTCCGGGTCGGTCAAGGCGGCGGGCCAAGATTTAGGCCGGCTCGACGAGGACGCGCTCGCCCGCTTCCGCGGCCATACCATCGGCATCGTGTTCCAGGCCTTTCATCTGATCCCGACGATGACGGCGCTGGAGAACGTTGCGGTGCCGCTGGAACTGGCCGGCGTCGGCGACGCGCTTGTTCGCGCCGAGCACGAACTGGCCGCAGTCGGCCTGAGCGGGCGCATGCAGCACTATCCGGCCGAGCTTTCCGGCGGCGAGCAGCAGCGCGTCGCGATCGCTCGCGCCTTGGCGCCGCACCCCCTGATCGTCGCCGCCGACGAGCCAACCGGCAATCTCGACGAAACGACGGGGCGCGATATTATCGAGTTGTTGTTCCGCGTCCAGCGCGAGCGCGGCACCACGCTCGTTCTGGTCACCCACGATCCCGCACTTGCGGCGCGTTGCGATCGCGTGCTGCATATGCATTCGGGACGGATCGCGAACCGCGTGAGCGCAACATGACGCCCGACGCACGCATCCCGCTGGCGTTAAAGCTCGCCTATACCGCGTTCATGGCGGTGCTCATCCCGGTCTATTGGCATTACTACGGGCCGACCAATTTCCTGTATTTCTGCGACGTCGCGCTGATCATCACCTTGTTCGCCATCTGGCATGAGAATGCGCACCTGGTGTCGATGTGCGCGGTCGGCATCATTATTCCGCAGACGGTCTGGGTGGTGGATGCGCTCGCCAACGCGGTCGGCTACTCACTCACCGGCATGACCGATTATATGTTCGATCCGAGCCGTTCGCTGTTCCTGCGGCTGCTGTCGCTGTTCCACGGCTGGCTGCCGTTCCTCCTGGCCTATCTGGTCTGGAAGACCGGGTATGACCGGCGCGCGTTCTGGTCGTGGACCGCGTTGGCCTGGGTGCTGCTTCTGGTCTGCTTCTTTCTGATGCAGCCGCCGACGCCCGATCCCGGCTTAACCCCGGTCAACATCAATTACGTCTGGGGCATGAGCGACCATGTGGCGCAGACGTGGGTGCCCGCCTTTATGTGGCTCACCGGACTGGTGCTCGGCCTGCCGCTTCTGGTCTTTGCGCCGACGCATTACCTGTTGTCGCGCCTGATGCCCAAGGCTTCGTGACGGTGAAGGCTTCGTGATGGTGAAGGCTTCCTGATGTTGAAGGTTTCCTGATGCTGGCGCCGTCGCCTCCGCCGCAGGGCATCAACCGATTGGGCTTTGCCTTGCGGTTTTGCTGGCGCGAACTACGCGGCGGTCTCCGTGGCTTCGGCGTCTTCATCGCGTGCATTGCGCTCGGCGTCACGGCGATCGCCGGCGTCGGCTCGGTGGCCGCCAGCCTTAACGACGGTATCGCCGCCGCCGGCCGCGTCATTCTCGGCGGCGACATCGCTTTTGCGCTGGTGCAGCGGCAGGCGAGCGATGCCGAGCGGGCTTTCCTCGCCGCGCACGGCACCTTGTCCATCACCGCCGTGATGCGGGCGATGGCGCGCAGCGGCGACGGCCGCTCTACGCTGGTCGAGTTCAAGGCGGTCGATGCCGATTATCCGCTGTTCGGCGCGCTCGCGACCGATCCGCCGCTGCCGCCGGTTGCATTGTTCGCCGAACATGACGGCGTTTTCGGCGCGGCGGTCGATCCGACGCTGCTGACGCGGCTCGATTTGAAGATCGGCGATCGTATCACGATCGGCGGCGCCGCGGTCGAACTGCGTGCGGCGCTCGTCGCCGAGCCGGACCGGCTTTCAGGCGGCATCGGCTTCGGCCCGCGCGTAATGGCAAGCGAGGCGACGCTGCGCGCCACCGGGCTGGTGCAGCCCGGCAGCCTCATTCGCTGGCAATACCGGTTGCGCCTGCCGGACGCCGCGGCGGACGACGCCGCTTTGTCCGCGTTCGAACGGCAGGCGCAGGCCCAATTTCCGCAAGCCGGCTGGGAGGTCCGCACCCGGAGCAAGGCGACGCCGCAGCTTGAGCGCAATGTCGAGCGCTTCACCCAGTTCCTGACGCTGGTCGGCCTGACCACGCTGCTCGTTGGTGGCGTCGGCGTCGCCAATGCCGTGGCGAGTTACCTCAATCGCAAGCGCGATACGATTGCGACGATGAAGGCGCTTGGCGCGACCGGCGGCGACGTGTTTGCCATCTATTGCACCGAGATCGTGCTGGTGGCGCTGTCTGCCGCCCTGCTCGGCGCCGCGCTCGGCGCTGCTTTGCCCTTTGCCATCGCTTACGCGTTCGGCGCGATCGTCCCGCTGCCGGTTGCGCCGGCATTGCATCCGCTAACGCTGGCGCTGGCGGTCGGCTATGGCCTTCTTGTCGCGCTGGCCTTCGCCTTGTTTCCGCTCGGGCGGGCACATGACATTTCGGTGTCGATGCTGTTCCGCGATCAGATCGCCGCCGAACGCGCTTGGCCCCGGCTGCGCTATGTCGTCGCCGCAGCGGGCATCGTCGCGCTTCTCGCCGCGCTTGCGATCCTCACCACTTACGACCGTCGCGTCGCCGGCACTTTCATCGTCGCCGCGGCTGCCGTTTTCCTGCTGCTGCGGCTGATTGCGCTTGCCGCGATGTGGATCGCCCGGCATGTGCCGCGTCAGCGCTCGATCGCGCTGCGGTTCGCCATGGCCAATATCCATCGCCCGGGAACGCTGACGCCGAGCGTGCTGCTCTCGCTCGGGCTGGGGCTGGCGCTTTTGGTCACCGTCGTCGAAATCGACGGTAATCTGCACCGCGAGTTCGCCGATGCCTTGCCGGACAAGGCGCCGTCGTACTTCTTTCTCGACATTCCGGCGGCGGATGCCGGCCGCTTCGACGCCTTCGTCCGCGAACGCGCGCCGGGTTCGACGCTCGAACGCGTGCCGATGCTGCGCGGCCGCATTGTTGCCGCCAACGGCATTCCCGCCGATGAGCTCAAACCGGCCGATGAATCGCGTTGGGTGCTGCGCGGCGACCGCGGCATCACCTATGCGAGCGCCGTTCCGGCCGGTTCGCGCCTCGTCGCCGGCCGATGGTGGAGCGCGGCCTATTCGGGCGCTCCGCTGGTGTCGCTCGAAAGCCGCACCGCGCACGATCTGAACCTCAAGGTCGGCGACACCATCACCGTGAACGTGCTCGGCCGCGATATCACCGCTCAAATCGCCAATCTGCGTGCGGTCGACTGGGAAAGTCTCGGCATCAATTTCGTCCTGGTGTTTTCGCCCGGCATCTTCGACGCCGCTCCGCACAGCGATATAGCGACGCTCGCCTTTGCCGACGGCGGCACCGCAGCGCAGCAAACCGCGCTCATCAAGGCGCTGGCCGATACCTTTCCGACGGTGACCGCGCTGCGCGTCAAGGACGCGCTCGACGCGGTCGCCTCCGTCGTCGGCAAACTGACGCTGGCGCTGCGCGGGGCAAGCTCGCTCACGCTGGTCGCTGCAGCGCTGGTGCTCGGCGGCGCTTTGGCGGCAAGTCAGCATTTGCGGGTCTATGACGCGGTGGTGTTAAAGACGCTTGGCGCCACGCGGGGGCGGCTCGCCGCAGCCTATGCGCTCGAATATTTCCTGATCGGGCTCGTCACCGTGGTGTTCGCCGTCGCCGCAGGCTCGCTGGCGGCGGATTTGATTGTACGGCGGGTGATGGACTTTCCCTTCGTCTGGGTGACGGGCGAGGCCGTTGGCGCGGCGCTCCTCGCGCTGTTTGTCACCGTGGCCTTGGGGCTTCTCGGCACCGTCGCGGCGCTCGGCCGTAAACCCGCCGAAATCTTGCGGAATCTGTAAGGTTGCCCGGCTTCCGCAGGCGGATACGCCCGCGTTAAACACCATGAAGAGTTGGTAACACTCGGCAAATATGGTGCCGCCCCCATCTGGCGGAGGCGGCGCATTCGCACTAGATTCCCGCCACGCGCATTCGGGGTTCGCCGAATGCCAGGCCCGGCAAAGCGCCGGGGCAACCCAGGGGTATTCTATGTCCGACTTCGATCGGAATTATGCAGCCGCCCGGACCGCCTATCGCACCGATCAGGTGACGATCGACGCGGGTCTGCGCGCGCATATGATTCGCGTCTACAACTACATGACGGCCGGCGTGGCGCTGACTGGCGTCGTGGCTTGGTTCACCTTCTCGGCCGCGGTGACGCAGGTCGGCGGCGGCCTCGAACTGACCCAGTTCGGTCAGGTCATCTTCCACAGCCCGCTGATGTGGGTACTGGTACTGGCGCCGCTCGGGCTCGTCTTCGCCCTGAGCTTCGGCATCAACCGGCTGTCGGCGCCGACCGCGCTGACGCTGTTCTTCGTCTATGCCGGCCTGCTCGGCCTGTCGCTGGCATCGATTTTCCTGGTCTATACCGGCGCCTCGATCACGCGGGTGTTCTTCATCTCGGCGGCGACGTTCGGCGCGATGAGCCTGTTCGGCTACACCACGCGGCGCGACCTCACCGGCGTCGGCTCGTTCATGTTCATGGGCCTGATCGGCATCATCATCGCCAGCCTGGTCAACATTTTCCTGCGCTCGACCGGCCTCGATTGGGCGATTTCGGTGATCGGCGTCATCATCTTCGTCGGGCTCACGGCCTATGACACGCAGGCGATCAAGGAAATGTATTCGCCGATGGATGACGGCACCGTGGCCGGCCGCAAGGCGGTCATGGGCGCGCTGCGGCTTTATCTCGACTTCATCAACCTGTTCCTGATGCTGCTGCGGATGTTCGGCGACCGCCGCTGATCGGGTATCGGTCGAAATTAACGCCCCGGGCAAAACCCGGGGCGTTTTTGTTTTAGCGGATTTCGTCCGCGGCGGCGCGCAGGCACAGTAGCGCAGCCAAGGCCGCCAGGCACAGTCCGGCGGATACGAAGATAACCGACGTTCCCATCGTATCGAGCAGAAGCCCGAAGACGAGCGGGGCAAACGCCTGCGCGGCGCGGGCCGGCGCGCCAAGAAGCCCGGTGCGCTCGCCATAGCCGTGCGGGCCGAACACCGCGAGCGGCACGGTGCCCCGCGCAATGGTCAAAAGCCCGTTGCCGGCGCCGTAGAGAACCGCGAAGGCTGAGGCGGCGACCGGTCCGAGAAGGACGAACACGCCGACGCCGATCGGATGGAGGAGCGCCGCAATCCGCGCCGAGATCAAAGGATGAATGCGGCGCATGATCACGAATTCGGCAAGCCGCGCCACCACCTGTGCCGGGCCGACCAGCGCCGCGGCCGCCACGGCCTCGACCGGCGTCGAGCCGGCGCGTTCGAGGAGGGCGGGAAGCTGCGACGCCATCGCGCCGGTGACGAACCACACGGCGGCGAAGACGAAAGCCAGGAGGAACATCTCCTTGTATGGCTTCCACCCGACGGACGGTGTGGCGGCACCGGCGGCCCGCGCCACCGGCCGCGCCGGCAGCGGCAACAAAAAGCGATTGAGCGGCAACGCGATGACGAGATTGACGGCCGCCCAGACCAACACGGTTTCCCGCCAGCCGAGCGCGCCGTTGAGGACCGTCGAGATCGGCCAGCTCACTGTCGAAGCAAAGCCCGCGAACAGCGTAATACCGGTAATCGGGCCGCGCGCATTGCGGCCGTAGAGCGCGGCGAGCGCGGCAAATGCGGCGTCGTAGAGCCCAAGCGACATGCCCACACCCAGGATCGCCCAGGCGACAAACAGCCACACCGTGTCTTGCGCGGCGGCAAGCACTGCCAGACCGGCCGCCAGCCCAACGTTGGAAAGAACCAGCACGCCCCGGCCGCCGTAGCGATCGATGACGCGCCCGACCGCCGGACCGGCGAAGGCGGCGATCAGCAAGGCCATCGAAAAGGCAGCAAAGATAAAGGACCTGGGAAGATTGAGACTGGCGCCGATCGGATCGGCGAGAATGGCCGGCAGATAATAGCTCGACGCCCAGGCAAGCGTCTGCGTCACGCCGAGCGCGGTAACGACGGTGGGGCGCGATCGGCCGAGCGAAGCCTCCTCTTCATGCCGGACCGCCATGGACTGCCGATCTTTCAAACCGAGCTTGTCGTTGCCGCGGCGCGACGCCGTGGGGTCCGCGCAGTTTTGCAGATTTGCGACAGCCGCTGTAGGTAGATCGAAAGGCTCGACCGTGAGCTCCGCCACCAAACCCATTGCGATCCGTCCGGCGACGCCGTCCGATATCGCCGCGATTACCCGAATCTATGCCCACGCCGTTACCTACGGCACGGCGACGTTCGAAATCGAGCCGCCGGATGAGGCCGAAATGGCTCGCCGGCAAACCTCGCTGTTGGCCAAGCGGTTTCCCTATCTTGTCGCCGAGCGGGACGGCCAGGTGGCCGGCTATGCGTATGCCGGACCTTACCGCGATCGCCGCGCCTATGATTGGTGTGTCGAAGACAGCGTCTATGTCGCGCCGGAATTTCACCGCCAGGGCATCGGGCGACTGTTGCTGAAGCACCTCGTCGGCGAGGCCGAGGCGCTCGGCTACCGGCAGATAATCGGCGTCATCGGCGACTCGGCGAATACCGCGTCGGTCGCGGTGCATGTTGCGGCGGGCTTTCGGCTGATCGGCACGTTCCAGTCAATCGGCTTCAAGCATAGCCGCTGGCTCGACACCGTGCTGATGCAGCGCGCGCTGGGAAAGGGCGATACCTCGCCGCCCTAGCCGGCCACCAGCCGCAGCGAGCGGTCGAGCGCGCCAAGCACGCGGTCAAGTTCGTGGCCGCGACGCACAATGTGGCCGGTAGCCGAAATCACGCTGAAGGCGCCTTGGCGACGGCCGAGCTTGGGATTTTTCTCGATGCGGTAGATCGGGACTTCCGAGGCGCGGCGAAACACTGAAAACACCACGCGATCCTTGAGGAAATCGATGGCGTAATCGCGCCATTCGCCGTCGGCGACCTTGCGACCGTAGAGCCGTAAAATGCGGTCGAGTTCGCGCCGGCTGAACGTTACTTCGCTCGCGGGGGCGTGCGGACGAGGCTCGCCCCCGCGCCACGCGCTGGGATCGGTTTCGCCGAAATCCATACGGCGCCTCCTTGTGTCATTGAGCTTTCATGATCGCGCCAGAACGCCGCGGCGGCAAGGGCTTAATCCGCGGCAAGAGCGGGCGGGGCGAAATGCGGAGTTCGGTGGGTCTACCCACCCCCGGTGCGGCAATTGCGCCCGCTTGCATCACGCATTCGTTAAACCAAATCATATTACGGCCCTAATTCGGCCAAGCTGCCCTGCGAAAGGGTAGTCTGTTGCCTCAAGGCCCGATTCGGATCGTGTTCCGGATTCCTCAGCCCCCCAGCCCCCCGGGGCGCGAACGGATCGGGCCAAAGGGGCACACAGTTTGCCGTGTGGTTCATTCCCGAGATCCTGAAGGCCGGCCCGTCGCCGGCCTTTTTGTTTTCTCGGATGACAGTAGACAGACGACGGACGACAGGTGAGGGCTTGTGGTGACGGCTTCCCTTTTATTTATTCGTCGTCTGTCGTCCGTCTACTGTAGGGGAGTGTACGCGGCACCCAGAATGATGCCCGGCTTGTCATGCGTGCCTTCCTGGATCATGACGGCGACGGCATCGACGCCTTCGCCTTTGATTTCGGACATCGGAATATTGGAAGTCCATTCCGCGCCGGTCCAATTGCCGAGCTTGCGCCAGCTGCGCACCACATTGTGGTAGGTGATGGTGCGGCCGCGGTTCTCGCCGCGGCCGATGGCGACCGCCACCGCTTTGGCGAGCGGGCACAGCCAGATTTCGGCGGTATTGTGCGCGGACTCTGCCGACTCGATTTTCACGCTGACGCCGTCGCCGGCGAGCGTCATCGACATCGGCACCGACATCACGCCGGACTTTTGATCGGTCTGCGTGATCGCGCGGTCGATGGCGGCCTGGTCGCTGCCGAGCACATGCGCGGAGCCATTGACCACGACCTGCGGCGTATAGACCTGGCCATCGCCGCGCGCGCGCGCGTAGGCGCGTTGCCGCGCCGAATCCGCGGCGCTCGCCAACGTGTCCTTCCAGCCGAGATAATCCCAATAATCGATCGGCACGCTCAGCGCGATCACCGAGGAATCGGTCGCGAATTCGCCAAGAAGCTTGTCCGCGAGAGGACAGGACGAGCAGCCTTGGCTGGTGAACAATTCCAGCAACGCCCGCGGCTCGGCAGCGTGCGCAAGACCAAAGGTCGCAATCAAAAAACCCGCGATGAGGGGAGCCGACGCGAGGCGGCGACTGCGCATTCCAACCTCCACCCCGCAACCCCCTCCGGTGACGGTTTCGTGACGGGGCGAGTTTTACCGCCGGCGCCGGTCACCCGCCACTCACTTCACGGTGAGGGCGTTTGCGCCGTTCGGCGCGAGCATGATCCGGTTTTGCGGATCGTGACTTAAGCGGCCAGCCGGCGCAGCACGTACTGCAAAATGCCGCCGTTGCGATAATAGTCGAGCTCGTCCGCGGTATCGATGCGGCAGATCAGCGGCACGCGCTTCAGCCCGCCGTCGGAGGCGACGATCTCCGCCATCAGCCGCTGATGCGGCTTGAGATCGCCGTGCAGGCCGCGGATCGTGACCTGCTCGTCGCCTTTGATGCCGAGCGTCTGCCAGGACATGCCTTCCTCGAACACCAGCGGCACGACGCCCATGCCGACCAGATTCGAGCGGTGAATGCGCTCGAACGACTGCGCGATCACCGCGCGCACGCCGAGCAGGATCGCGCCCTTGGCCGCCCAGTCGCGCGACGAGCCGGTGCCGTATTCCTTGCCGGCCATCACCACCAGCGGCACGTTCTCGGTCTTGTAGCGCATGGCGGCGTCGTAGATCGTCATGCGCTGCTTCGACGGGTAGTGGATGGTGTAGCCGCCCTCGACGCCGGGCACCATCTGGTTCTTGATGCGGATATTGGCAAACGTGCCGCGCATCATCACCTGGTGATTGCCGCGCCGCGTGCCGTATTGATTGAAGTCGCGCGGCCGGACCTGGTGGTCGCGCAGATATTCGCCGGCCGGGCTGTCCTCCTTGATCGATCCGGCCGGCGAAATGTGGTCGGTCGTGATCGAATCGAGGAACAGGCCGAGGATGCGGGCGTCGACGACGTCCTCGATCGGACGGCTGCGCTTTTCCATGCCTTCGAAATAGGGCGGGTTCTGCACGTAGGTCGAACGGTCGTCCCACTTGTAGGTGAGCCCGCCTTGCACGCTGATCTTGCGCCAGTTGGCGTCGCCCTTGAAAACGTCGGCATATTTGCGGGTGAACATCTGCTTGCTGATGTTCTTGCGGATCACCTCGGCGATCTCGCGGTTCGACGGCCACACGTCGCGCAAATAGACCTTGCGGCCCTTCTGATCGATGCCGAGCGGCGACCTGGCGACGTCGACCTGCATCGAACCGGCGATCGCATAGGCCACCACCAAGGGCGGCGAGGCGAGATAATTGGCACGCACGTCGGCGTTGACGCGGCCTTCGAAATTGCGGTTGCCGGACAGGACCGCGGCCGCCACCAGGTCGTTCTTGTTGATCGCTTCCGAAATCTCCTCCGGCAGCGGGCCGGAATTGCCGATGCAGGTGGTGCAGCCGAAGCCGACCAGGTTGAAGCCCAGCGTGTCGAGGTCCTTCTGCAGACCGGATTTCGCCAGATATTCGGCGACCACCTGCGAACCTGGCGCCAGCGAGGTTTTGACCCACGGCTTGACGGTGAGCCCCTTGGCCGCCGCCTTGCGCGCCAACAGCCCCGCCGCCACCATCACGCTCGGATTGGACGTGTTGGTGCAGGACGTGATCGCCGCGATCACGACGTCGCCGTGGCCGAGCGTGTGCTTGCGGCCCTCAACCGGGACGCGCTTGTCCATTTCGGCGGACTTGTTGAATTCTTTGTCCATCGCCTGGGCAAAGCCGCTCTTGACCTCTTTGAGCGCGATGCGGTCCTGCGGGCGCTTGGGTCCGGCGAGCGACGGCTCGATCGAGCCGAGTTCGAGCTTGAGCACGTCGGTGAATAGCGGGTCCGGCGTGTTCTTGGTGCGATACATGCCCTGCGCCTTGGCGTAAG
>Ga0187769_10000220_pt1 | contig 31488 bp, 27 predicted proteins | sample 0116_SJ02_MP02_1_FD_133140 | JGI IMG/M metagenome (GOLD analysis project Ga0187769, IMG submission 133140) | Tropical peat soil microbial communities from peatlands in Department of Meta, Colombia - 0116_SJ02_MP02_10_MG | ecosystem: Environmental > Terrestrial > Soil > Wetlands > Peat | place...
GCCAGCTGCCGACGAATGCGTTGTAACTGCAGATGTTGGTAGACCGTGTAGATATCAAATAACAGGACTAACGCTGCGAGGCCACGAACCCATTCCTTCAGGTTAAGGGTGTGCCATTCATCCGTCGGAAGGTGAAAACCAGGAAAAGTCAGGGAACAAATGCAGAACGTCAGTACTAAAGTGACCGCGATTGCATATCCCCAAAGCCACCACTCGCGGCCCTCTACGCGGCGGATCCGCGCCCAGTCGAATGTCGAATGCAATTGACGTTGATCTGGCTCAGGCGTGTTTGATCGCCATTCCATGTAGATTCTTCGACAACCCTTTCTCACTGCGGCTTGCCAGCGTTCTAACTTATAAGAACGCAACATTACCCGCGGGTGGTTACCCCCTGTTACTACCTTCTATTACATTCTCGCAATTGCCAGCCGGACATGTACTGCCGTAATGTCGACTCATGAAGCATCGCAGCCAGCCGCTGGCAAGCCCGAAACAGCCAACTGATGCTGCGCTGCCCGTAGGGACCCGAGGAGGAATTATGAAGTCGGCATTCATAGCGATGGTTGCGATGTTGGCGCTGTGCGGGGTCTCGTCCGCGAAAGAGCCCCTGCCGGATGCTCCGAGCGATGTGCTGAGCACGGCTGAATTCATTGAAGCGCCCGTGCCAAACCCGGTTTCGACGCCAATGCTGAAAACCGCTGAGACGAAGACCGTTGATTCCAAGTTTCTTGCCCTCGCCGTAATTTCGACCGGCAGCACTTTTGCCGACTCCTACACCACGCTGTTTGCGCGGGAAAACTGGCTCGCCGGCAAGACGGGCGTCTGCAACATGGAAGTGGAATCTGCGTACTTATACGGCACTCACCCCACAGTCACACGTGCTTACGCGGTTGCCTCGGCGAAAAGCGCCGGATCGATTCTGGCCGCTTACTATCTGCGCAAGCACCATAGCAAGTTCTGGAGTCTGCCCTTGATCGTCAACTCTGTCGTCAGCTTGCAGGGTGTAACCGAGAACATGGTCAACTGCAACTAACAGACCGCCTGCTCCCCCTCCTTTCCTTGCCTCTTATTGCACAACCAGCGTCAAGGGAAGCGCATGCTGCAAAGATCCTGAAGTACCGGTGACTGTTACGGCGTAAGTGCCCGGAGCCGTTTCCTGTTTTTGCTGTCCAATTCCAGTGCCGCCGGCACAGGCAGGCATCAACAGCACACTGGTTACTAGCAGCGCGAGCAAAATCGCCAATATCCATTTCTTTTTGCGGCCTCTGGAACCAATGGCCAGCATTCCAAAGATGCCCAATCCCTGAAACTGCACTAACACCGCGTATACAGGTCGCTGTGCTAGCGGGATCAGTGGCGACGCTTCTGCTGAAGAGCCTGTTGTGGTGATCGTCACCGTAACTGTTGTTGGGTTCGAGCCCGGAGTCGCCGACGAGGGAGATATGCTGCAGTTCGTCAGAGCGGGAGCGTTACCGCAGCTCAGTTTGACCGCGCTAGTAAAGGCGCCTCCAACCGGAGCGACCGTCACTGTGTAGGTTGCCATGGAGCCGGGATTCACTGTTGCTGTGTTTTGGGAAGTCGTCAGGCTGAAGTCGGAACCGGTGCCAGATAAGGCGACCGTTTGTGGACTTCCCGCAGCGTTGTCGGTGATCGTGAGTGTCCCGGTGCAGCTGCCGGTGGCTGTCGGTGTGAATGTAATTGTCACCGTGCAACTGGAAGCAGCTGCCAATGTGCCCTGGCAGTTGTTAGTCTGCGCGTAGTCTCCACTGATCTGGATGTTGGCGATGTTCAAGCTGGCATTGCCCTGGTTAGTTAGGGTTGCCGTCTGCGTTGCACTCGAAACTCCCACCTGAGTATTGGGAAAAGTCAAACTGGCTGGACTCAAGGCTGCAGCCGTCACCAAACCGGTACCGCTCAGGCTTATCTGCTGCGGCGATCCGGAAGCGTTGTCGTTGATTTGGACAGAACCTGTACGAGACCCTTCGGCCGTGGGCATAAAGGTCACGGAAATTGTGCAGGTGGATCCTGCAGCTAATGTACCCGGACAGTTGTTGGTTTGTGTGAAATCGCCGACGCTCTGGATGCTTGCGATGGTCAGGCTAGCATTGCCCTGATTGGTCAGTGTTACAGTCTGAGCCGCACCGGTGCCTCCCACCTGTGTGTTGGGAAACGTCAGGCTGGAGGGAGCCAGTGCGACCATTGCGCCAAGGCCGGTGCCAGACAAGCTGACGGCCTGCGGTGACTGCAGCGCTGAATCGCTGAGCACTACGTTCCCAGTGCGCGTTCCAACGGCGGTGGGGGTAAACGTTACAGATACCGTACAGCTACTGGTCGCTGGAAGCGTACTTCCACAGTTATTCGTCTGGGCAAAGTCGCCAGTAGCCGTGATGGACGTGATCGTGACCGCCAGGCTACTCATGTTTTGAACCTGTACGCGTTGCGACGCACTGGACGTTCCTACCGGCTCCGAGGAGAACTGCAAGGTGCTGGGCTGGAACAAAATGTTCGGCGTGGAGCCATCCCCAACCTTCGCCACAAAAGTATTGCTGCTTCCTGCCAGCACGCTCTGAAACGCACCTTGGGTGACGGGAAGGTCAGTTGAGTTCGTGGATCCCGCTACGTAGATGTTGCCGCTCGAGTCTAGGGCCAAGCCTACGGGAGTGTCGTTTCCGCTGCCGCCAAAGTAAGTGGAAAAAAGCTGCGTGCTTGCTTCCGGATCGATTTCAACGAGCAGTAAGTCCAGCTGATTTGTGTACGCTTCGATTGCATTATTCGTTTGGAACAAAGGACTTGACGTGGCGGCCACTACATATGCATCGTCGGATGAGTCGAGCGCAATCGCCTGCGGAGTGGCATAGTTGTTTGCACCGAGGAATGTGGAATACAACAACGTCGAGCCCCCAGCATCGAACTTGGTCACAAAGGCATAGCTGCATGCAAAGCCAGAGACGCCGGGATCACAGATGCTTGTTGTAGTAACGGGAAACGTGCCGTCGCTGTCCGCTGCGCCGGTCACGTAGGCAGACCCTGAGCCGTCGACCGCAATCCCATTCATTTGAACCGGATCGCCGCTCGTGCCATAAAAGTACGTCGAGTAGACGAGCCCTCCGCTACTGTTGAACTTGCTCACGAAGCTAATAGTGGCTCCTAACTGCGTGGGGTTGCTAGTCAAGTAAGCGCTGGTTGTAGTGGGAAAGTTGTTCGTATTGGTACCGCCGGCCACATAGGTATCGCCATTGGCATCCACGGCGACGGCGTTAATCGTGCTGTACGGCGGTGGGTAGCATGTGGTGCTCCCACATGTTTGGCCCAGAGTCGTATTTCCTGCAAAATACGTGGAATAGACCAGCGACGATCCATTCACACTGAACGTCGTCAGGAATCCGTAGATTCCATAGCTGCCTCCCTGGCTGGCCAGAACGGTTGCCTGGTAGGCATTAGCAGTCGGAAAGTTCTGCGATTCTGTATAGCCTGCCACGTGCACCTGCCCAAGGCTGTCGATAGCGATACTCGTGGGCTGGTCAAAAGTGCTTCCGCCCAGATACGTGGAATACAGAAGAGAGGAGCCGTCCGCGGATAGCTTGGTCAAGAAGCCGCTATACGGGCCCGGTTGCTGCGACTGGTAAGCGTTAACGACCGGGAAATTGCTGGATCCCGTACTGCCGGTCACGTACACATCGTTTGCACTGTCCAGGACGAGGCCGAGACCGTAGTCTTCGTTGTTGCCGCCGATGTAGTCGGCATAGATCAGATTCGTTCCAGTCGAATTGAGCTTGGCCACGAAGACATGATTCGCATTGCGCGGCAGCGTCCCGAGTGTTGCCAACGGAAAGTTAGGCGAGTTTGTGTATCCGGTGAGATAAACGCTGCCTGTGCTGTCGACCGCGATTCCTGCTGCCTGGTCCGTGCCGCTTCCTCCCAAATACGTCGAGTACGTCAGCACTGGGTCAATGACTAACGGCTTGCTGGCATCATACTGCGCGATCTGAAAGGCAACGTGTGTGGAATCGGTAACAACATACGCTCCCTCGATGGGGATGCGCTGTCCTTTGGACTGCTGATAGACCATCGGACACTGCAGGCGAATCTCTTCGCCTTCTGCTTCAAGCACCAGGTTGCCTTGGGAGTCGAGGCTGATCTGGCTCGCGCCTTGGACCCTGAACTGAATCTGGCGCGGGTCCGCTCCGGGCTTCACCTCAAAGTCGTACTCCAACTGACGGTTGCTCCCGTAATACACGAGATCGATGCCGGGATATACATTTCGATAACGGACCTGGGCATAGGTGGGGATATTCGTGCGCCACTGCGCAGAATCGTTTCCCAAGAAATAGTTGATCCTTCCCGGTTGCGGATCTTCCCCAAGAATCGCTGGATTCCTGGCTGCACCCACCAGAGTAAGTTGTACGCTTGTGCCTTGACTCGCACTCGCACTCGAACTCGAAGAAGCTGCCGTCACGGGCGGGCGCAACGAAAGCACTATGCTACCGGCAGTGAGATATGCCGTGTAGCCGGGTCCACGCGAAAGAAACTTTACTTCGCCGGCGGCCTGCCCCTGGTTTTTTTCGAACATCAAAGGCAGCTTGCCGTAATCCACGCCGCGAGCTTGGCCGGGTGCCAGTACATTGTCCACCTGTGCATGTGACGATGCACTTGCTGCGAGGCTCGCAGCAAGAAATGTCCACACAAGAAGCCTGTATCGCATTCACCAATCCTTTCAGTTGAGCAATGTAGACGGCCGGTGCCGCACTTTCCTTTGGAGGTAAACGACGCCAGTTAACAGGCACTCAAGATGCATGGCAGGTTCCGAGGGCCGTGGATCAACTGGACTCTTGTAACTCGATCATTGTGCAGGTGTTAGCGATGATTGGCGAAAACGCGCTAACCGCTGGAATGGAAGTTCCCGTCTGCATTTCAGACAGGTGTCTCGCTTACGGACGCGAAGTTCTGCATGCTCAACGCAAGCGCGTCAGCTGCACGGCATCAAAGTGTGAGCTGCGGCGCTCGGGAAGTGAGTCTGCAAATAGCGCAGCGTTCCATTCATCGAACGCTCGTTCAGGCAACCAAGCATGGAGACAACTGCTCGATATTAGTCGGCTACAGGTGAAAGGCATAAGAAGACAAGGGCTTAGTTGCTTTTTTGAAGAGGAATGAGGTTTTGGTCCAAATACTGCTATCCAGCTTCACGCGAATACTTGCTAGTTGCCTGTTAGCGGCCAATGATATCCACGATTGAACGCCTTCAGCAGTGGTATTGAGGTGTAGCGCGATGAGCAGTCGTAGTGCAGATTCGTTTTCCAGCGATCAGAGCCCCATCGTTCGCCCCTACCTCGCCGATGGGCTGAACGGAATCGGCCGCAATGAACGATACTTCGAAGCTCTGTTTGAAAATGCGCCCGACGCAGTCCTAGTGCTGGACAACACTGCGCGCTTCGTTGAGGTAAATCCCGCCGCCTGCCGACTGATCGGTCTGGACAGGTGTGAACTCATCGGACGCAGCGTTACCGAGACAATCGAGACAGGGACGGACTTTGACTCGTCCTGGAGCAAATTCAGACGGGAGGGAGAGTATCGCGGTCAACGTTGGCTGGTGCGACCCGATTTTGCTCGCCGCCTGATTGAAATCCGCGCCAAAACCGAGGTGTTTCCCGGGCAGCACTTGGCCGTGTGGCGTGATATTACTGATCGATATTTCCTGGACAGCCACCTGTTACAGCGAGAGCGAGATGCAGCCCTAGCCCGGTTGGCGGGAGGGATCGCGCACGATCTCACTAATTTGCTCAACGTAATTGGCGGGCACACCGAACTGATCATCCGGCTGATCACACCGGGTTCCGAGTGTCACAAGCACGGCCAGCGCATTCTTACGGCCACTCAGGAAGCGGCAGCGCTAACCGCTCAGCTTTCGGCCTTCGGACGGCAGCAGGTGCTGGCTCCGTCTGTGTTTGATCTCGGGGCACGGGTTCAGAGTTGCAGCCGAGCCCTGCGCAGTCTTGTGCATGAGAATGTGCAGCTCTTGCTCCCGGAGAAGAAAACCACCGCTAACATCCGAGCCGATCGAACGCAGGTCGCACAGGTAATCTTCACTCTAGCGTCAGCTGCCAGCGAGCTCCTTCCCGACGGGGGAAAACTCGCAATCAGTGTCAGGCAGACAACCCTGAAAGAGGTTTTAGCTCAGCCAGGAATTCGCATTCCACCCGGAGATTACGTCTTGCTTGAGTTTCGCACCCGGGCAGGTGTGGAGAACGAGGCTAATGTCGCCAAGAGTTGTCAGCCAGGCCAGAAAAAAACGCTTGATGCTACGCCGCCGACAGTTACGCGGACTCTGAGACAGAACAACGGATTCTTTTCGGTCGACACCGACTTCGCAGAAGGCACCGGCCTCAATGTTTATTTTTCTCCCGCTATGGAATCTGCGGTGGGTATGCCAAATCGCGATTCGGGCATGCGGCTTGAAGGAAACGAAACCGTTCTCCTTGTCGACGACGACCCCGCTCTACGGGAGGCCACCAGCGAATATCTGAAGGGCCTCGGATACCGGGTCCACCGGGCCGGCAACGGCGAGGAAGCTTTACAAACGGCGAGTTCCGCCGGACATATAGATGCTCTCATTGCCGACTTGAGGATGCCGAAGATGGGGGGCGAGGAACTGGCCAAAAAAATTTCGGTGGCCCAACCCGGAATCAGGATCATGTTCGTCTCCGGGAACATTGACTCTGAGTTCATCAGCCGGCAATCGACACAAAGCAGCCCAGTTCTTTTGTCCAAGCCGTTTGAACTGCGGGTTCTGGCTGGCATGTTGCGCAATTTGCTGGATGGCAAGGAGCAAAAGCTCTTACCCTGAAAACGAGTAAGGCAAGGATCGATCCCTTAGCCGGTTCGCTGCCCCTCTTCTCGTTCCTCCCGTTCTTCCTTCTCTTCCTCTTCCGGTTTCATTCGTGAGAGCAACTGGTAGATGGTGGCGCGCCCTATGCCGAGAACCTGCGCAGCCCGAACTTTGTTACCTCCGACAACTTCCAGAACCCGCAATACGTGTCGCCGCTGCAGTTCCTGCAGAGAGAGGAAGGCGTCACTGCCGCCAAGATCTTCGCTTACGGGTTTGCGCAGCCGCTCGGGGAGATCGTTGATATCGATGTGGTTTCCTTCGGCCATCATGCACGCATTACCGATCACGTTCTCCAGTTCCCGGATGTTGCCGGGCCAGGCATAAGTTGCCAGGCGCGTTTGTGCTCTCCGCGCCAGGCCGGCGATGGGCTTCTTGTATTCTGTGGCAAATTTTTCGATGAAGTATCTTTCCAGCAAGGGCAAGTCCTCTCGGCGACCAGCGAGCCCGGGCAGTCCGATCTCCACTACAGCGAGCCGGTAGTACAGATCCTCCCGGAATTGGCCTTCGTTCACCATCGTTTTGAGATTACGATGAGTAGCCGCGATGACACGGACATCGATGTTGCGCGGAGTCAGCGACCCTACGCGTTGCACCTGGCGGTTCTGCAAGACTCGTAATAGCTTAGCCTGGGCAGCCGGTGTGAGTTCTCCGATCTCGTCGAGAAAGATGGTGCCGCCATCCGCGTGCTCAAACAGTCCTATCTTGTCCCGCGTGGCGCCAGTGAATGCGCCGCGGACGTATCCGAATAGCTCGCTCTCAACCAGGTTTTCCACCAGTGCGGAGCAGTTGCAGACTACAAACGGCCCGCGCGAGGCCGGGCTCAAGCGATGCAGGGCGCGAGCCACCAGTTCTTTGCCGGTTCCCGTGGCACCTGTCACCAGCACAGTTCGAAAATGGGGCGCGATCCTGCGAATTCTGGCAAAGACTTCCAACATAATGGGACTGCGCCCGACCATCCCCTCGAACTGATAAGCGTTGAGTAGCTCCGTCTCCAGCCGGAGGGTCCGTTGGCGAATTTCAGCATCAAGCAGCAGATTCTTGATACGAGACCTGAGCCTTTCGATATCAAGTGGTTTGGTCAGGTAGTCGCAGGCGCCTTTCTGAATCGCCTCCACCGCCGATTCTGCTGAATAGTGAGCGGTGATCATGATGATGTCGACACCGGGGTCGACCAGGACCATCCGCTCCAACAGCTCCATACCGCAGACCTTCGGCATGACCAGGTCCAGCAAAACAACCCGCGGCCGCACGCGCATGAACGCTCGAAACCCTATCTCGGGCTCCTGCTCCGTCAGGATGTCCAATCCTTCGAATTCTAATGCCGAACGAATGAACTCCAAGTTTTCCGGACTGTCGTCAATAACCAGCAGCTTGAGCGGGCGCGGCGAATTCATCAAACACTCCTTGTGATGTACGAAGGGCGGACCCAGATGATGCCGAGACGCTTTCGGCATCGCGCTGGTTTTCCGAATGATCGAAGGGGCCGAAGAGGATAATTTGACACTCGCACTCTGGGCTCCTGCAACCAGGAACGAATTCCGCACCCCCCTCGTGCATGCGTTTCGTTCCGATCCGCTATGTCTTCAGCTAAGGACCTAGTACGACCCTTACAGCAAAATAAAGCACAAAGTCAATAGGGGTAATACGGGAAGGAAAGTTGTGTAAAGGCAGAGCGAGATGTCGAAAGACCTGCGCGATAGTTAAGTCTCTGCCCAACATTGAAGAGGGCTTCGAGGTCAACTAAATCGTAAAGCAATCATCCTCGCCCCCAATGGCCGATCTTTCTAACAAGTGCCGGGCTTCGCGTCAGGATCAGTCTTGCAAAATCCACTCTGGTGATCGCTCCACAAACTGAAACGCATACCGCTGCAACGGAGTGTCGGGCGCCTCTCGGCGGACGACCCGAGCGCGCCCTGCGTAACAGTCGCGGCCAGACCCGGTCAGAAACACCTGTAGCGTGGAATCGGCGGAGAGAGTGATCGGCAACGGGCAAAGAAAGCCGCCCGCACTCACGTTCTCGGTCGTCGTAAGTTGCTCGAATGACCGCTGCGAAGCGTCGGACCCCTTTAGCTTTAGCACCAGTTTCATCCGGAGTCGAACGTGCGCTCGCTGCTCGATGGTCTGCGCTTGTAACTCCGCGGCTAGGCGGTTCTTCAGCTTGGCGAAGTCAATGGGTTTCTCGAAATAGCCCGCAGCTCCGAGATTGCTCATGTAGTCCTTGTACTTCGCGGCCGACTCGCCGGTTACAACGAAGATTGGGATTCGCGCTGTGTAACTCAGGTTATGAAAGCTTTGGCACAGTTCGAAGCCGGAGCAGTCCGGCATCATGAGATCCAGCAGGATGGCTCGAGGTTTGTGCTCTAAGGCGAGCTCCAGGGCCTGAATGGGATTACCTGTGTCAATCGTTTCGTAACTGTCGGCAAGTCGCATCCGTATCAGACCGCGCATCGCATCATCATCGTCGATAACCAGAATCTTATCCATATTTGTTTTCTTGTGTTTCCTTTCGTCTGATTTTGTCTATACTGCAGCCGCAGATGCCAGCTTGCTATCCAGTACCTCCCGTACTTTTCGGGCTAACGCTTCTCGAGTGAACGGCTTCGGGAGAAAGAAACTGCCTTCCGCCAGAACGCCGTGCTGCCCAACCGTCTGGCCAGTGTAGCCGGACATGTACAGGACACGCGTGTCGGATCGCTGCTTCGCGATGTTGTCGGCCAACGCTCTGCCGCTCATGCCGGGCATCACAACGTCAGTCAGAAGTAGGTGAATTGGCCTACAATTGTGATCCTGGCAGATCTTCAGCGCGTCAGTGCCATTCTCGGCTTCCAGAACAGAGTATCCGCACAGCTCTAGCAGCTGGCGGCTCAGCTTGCGGAGGGAAAGCTCGTCCTCGACCAGAAGCACAGTCTCGGTACCATGAAGAGAATCCGGCAGCTGGGTAGTTTGTTGGTCCGCGTCTAGAGCCTCTTCAACCTTGGGAAGGTAGAGTTTGAATGTGGCCCCGGCTCCGGGTTCGCTATGAACTTCGATGTAACCTCCACTTTGCTTCACTACGCCATAGACTGTGGACAAGCCGAGTCCCGTGCCCTTTCCCTTCCCTTTGGTGGTAAAGAACGGTTCGAACACTCGCGTGCGAGTCGCCGCATCCATTCCGATTCCGGTGTCAGTAACAGTAAGCAGGGCATAATCACCAACCTGCACAGGGTAGGGGTATCTACGGACGAAGTTGTCATCCATGTGGAAGTTGGAGGTGGAAATCTCCAGTCGTCCACCGTTGGGCATGGCATCCCTTGCATTGACGGCCAAGTTCATGATGACTTGCTCGATCTGGCCTGGGTCGGCTTTGATGCGAGCAAGGTCAGGGTCCAGATCTGTCTTGAGCTGAACGTCTTCCCCGATCAGGCGTTTCAGCATCTTCTCCATGTCCTTGACTACGGCGTTTAAGTCGAGTACGCGCGGGTCCATGACTTGCTGCCGGCTAAATGCCAGTAACTGGCGGGTCAAGGAAGCAGCTCGATGCCCGGCTTTCAGCATCTCTTCGACGCTGGTGCGCAAAGGACTATCCGCTGCCGTACCTTCTTGTACGATCTCTCCGTAACCGATGATCACTCCCAGCAGGTTGTTGAAGTCGTGGGCCACACCTCCAGAGAGTCGCCCGACGGCTTCCATTTTCTGGGATTGGCGAAACTGTTCCTCCAGTCGTTTCCGCTCGGTGACGTCACGATTTACGATGACCAGCTTTTCGACCTGTCCCGCTTTGACAATGGTGCTAGCCCTAGACTCAAGCGTCCGCCAGCTGCCATCTTTATGACGCATGCGGTACTCCAGGGTGCTGCCGGTCGCGGTAGACAGCGCTTCATCAGCCGCCTTCGTCACTTTGTCACGATCTTCCGGGTGGATCTGCTCCAGAGGAGTTGTGGTACGCAAGTCCTCTACCGTATAGCCTAGGATCTTCTCGTACGATGGGCTGTTATACAGACGCTTGCCGTTGGCATCGACCACGGCAATCATGTCGGCTGCGTTCTCGCTGATCAGACGAAACACTTCTTCGCGCTCGATCACGTCCTTTCGAACGGCTTGAATCTGAAAATGCTGGTAGACCGTGTACATGTCGAACAGCAACACGAGCCCCACTAATCCAAGAATCGTGTCGTTCAGAGGGGCAGCATTAAGCTCGTGGTGTCGCATGAGAAGAGCGGGAAAGCCAAACGAAACGATGCCAGCGGTCAAAAGCAGCGTGATCAGAACCGCGCAAGCCCATAACCACCAGTCGCGGCGTTCAATGATATGCATACGTTCCCGCACGCTGGTGCTGGCATCCATCCCCGTCATTCCTGAACCAACCAACTCCGATGCTTCCATGGCAACGGAAGTCCAAGCACGAAGCCTTCCATGTCCCACCGGTAAAGCGGCCCGCTAACTCTTTTCTGAGCAGATACTTAGTAGAACAACGGTGTCGAGCGAGAAGGCGATAGCGGCGGGTTGTCTGCCGGATGGAAATTTAATCTGGATTGTGGACATCCGGCGCTTACAGTCATTGACCTTCGTGGCCGGTTCACTAGGGTCGACCTTTTAGCCTTTTTAGGGTCAATCAGTGAAGTCGCAATCTATCACCAACCATCATCCGGCGAGGCGCCCAGCATTCTGCATTGTAATCAATGAGATAGACGCCTCTTGTTTGCGCTAAAGCAGTTCCTGCTTCCTGCCGATAGTGGCATCCAGGAGGAAGAACTATGGCCCAGTCTTTAGTTCCTGCTGTGCAGTACCTTCGGATGTCTACCGACCATCAACAATACTCTCTGGATAATCAGGCCGATGCCATTGCCCGATACGCAGAGGCCCACGGCTTTCTGATTGTGAAGACGTTTTGCGATGAGGCCAAAAGCGGACTATCCGTCAAACGCCGAAACGGGTTGAAACAACTGCTCGGGGAAACAGTGGACGGACATGCAGAATTCAAAGCCATCTTGGTCTATGACGTGAGCCGATGGGGTCGATTTCAGGATGCCGATGAGGCCGCGCACTATGAATTTCTGTGCAAGTCGGCAGGCGCTCCGGTTTACTACTGCGCCGAAGCCTTCTCGGGCGAAACAGGGTTCTCAGCCACACTCTTGAAAGCTCTAAAACGAACGATGGCGGGCGAATACAGTCGCGAGCTCTCCGCAAGAGTTCGCGCCGGGCAGAAACGACTCGCAATGCTGGGATACAAACTGGGTGGTGCTGCCCCCTACGGTTTGCGGCGAATGTTGCTTGACTCCAGCGGAAGGCCGAAACAGGTCCTGGCACTTGGTGAATACAAAAGCCTCGTCACGGAGCGGGTCATCTTCGTTCCCGGACCACAGCATGAAACGGTCGTCGTGCAGCGGATTTTCCACGAGTTCACAGAAGAACAGCAAAGCATGCACGCTATCGCCCGGAGGCTCAATTCTGAGGGAGTTGCGTATTTGCGCGGGGCCAAATGGAGTGCAGCCACGATCCGCCGTGTACTTCGACACTCAGCATACATGGGCACGCAAGTGTGGGGCCGGACCAGTTCGATCCTATCCCGTCCAAGAACACAAGTTCCATCTTATCAGTGGGTGACGTGCGCCTCAGCGTTCGAGCCAATCATCAGTAAAGACGTTTTTCATCGCGCTCAATGCGTATTTTCCTCGTTCCCGCACAACCAAACAGATGAGGAAATGTTGGAGCGGTTAAGGGGCGTTCTCAACGAACACGGAAAACTCTCGGCGAAGATTATCCACGGATCACACGTTTGCCCGAGTGTGAACACAATCAAGTCGCGCTTCGGGAGTCTTAACAATATGTATGCTCGACTCGGTCTGCCCACATCGAATAGCCCATCCACATCATTGAGAGCGAAACGCCAGATTTTACGCGCCAATCTCATAAGAAGCATTCTGGAAGCCTTTCCAGACCAGCTGAAGGTATACAAGAGAGGCTCGCGGTTTCGAGCCTTGCTCATGTACCGAAGGACACGACTACTGATATCTGTGTTGTTGGCAACATGTATGCCCAGACAAGATGGGAAGCTGCGTTGGTTTTTTCGTTCTCCACGCTGCGAGCGCAAGCGCCCGACGATTGTCGGACTCCTAAATGAGAGCAACACGATAATCGACCGCTTGCTTGTGTTCCAAGACATTCCCTTCAGAAAAACCAAGGTGCCTGCGGACTCCGAGTGGCTGCAATCCGGGATTCCGCTAACGCGGCTCTGTGATCTGGTGGATATCGTCCACGAAATTCGCCGCAATACTACCCGACCTTTTTAGTGAGATCAGATTGGAACTGTGCTAGTTCATCCAACACAGCTTTTGCAATGGTTCGGATCGCTTGAGCGTGTCTCATTGCTGGCGAATCTTCAGGCGTTTTCTCGATTAACAAATCAGTTTGGCCAATCAAGGCCGCCAGCTTGTCTATCAGGTTGTGGACGGCCAACGAGGGGGGAGTGTATCGGGGAGACTTTGAGTTCATAATTTCTTTCTGGGTTCGTTCTCGATCGTTGCGACTCAGCAACACCTTTAGCTGTTCGATTGCCTGTGCGAGAGAGCGGTGGCAGCTTTGGTAGTTAGGATCAATCGATTTTGTTTTTTCCAGCGCTTGCAGTTCTCGCGTTCGCTCGGCCAGAAGCAACCTGACGTAGCTGAATGCTTCCCTGGCCGGGCCTTTCGCCTGCGGAGTCATGGACCGCCCTGATTACCGAGGGAACAAGCGTTATGCCACTGGCGGATACTCTAAGTCGTTGAAGCATAAAGCCGAAGAATCCAATCCGAAAAGTCTCTGCCGACATTTCGGCAGGCTTGCCGATATGTCGGTGGGCATATCCATCTTCGAAGGAGGACACTTGTCAAGCACACCGCTCATTCCGGCAGCTCACGTGAGAATGTCCACCGAGCTGACCCAAAACCCAAAAACTGACACAGAGGAGAGAAGCAGCGACGCAAGATGGCGCGCCGACGGCAAGCCCCGACGGAGTCGCCTCGCGACCGAACCAGTGCTGGAGCCTGGATTTTGTGAGCGACAAGTTGGCCGATGTGCGCTGGCCGATCGAACGCCCGCAGCGTTCGCCGCTTGCACAGGGAACAACCTAGTACATTGATGGGGCGCGCGAAACCCCTCAACAGCGGGAGAGAGGACTTACAGTGCCCAGAACCTCTAGTTCCGTTTGTGACAGAGAATGGGAGCTGTTCACCACGGGGGGGATCTTGAGTGCAATCTGGATTGTTACCAGGGTCATTTGAATATTTCGTTTACGGTGTATACGTTTAGACAATGACTCCGGAACAAGTTGCCGGGCACTCTTTCACTAAAAGGAAATTCCATCTGTGATTCGACCACGAGTTCTGATCGTTGATGACACGCCCGAAATAATCGAGTACTACACCGAACTGCTGAAAGCAGAGTGCCAGATCGTGGGCACCGCAGGGAGTGGGAGAGACGCCATCAGCACAGCAGCGGCGACCATGCCAGATGCAATTGTGCTAGACATCTCTCTCCCTGATCTCGATGGCATCGAGGTAGCGAAGCAATTGCGGGCCGCTGGCTGCGCGGCGGTCATTGTGTTTTCGAGCGCAAAGGATAACCTAGCTACTGCCGCACTGCCAGCCGGCGGTTCCGGCGGCTCCGCGTATGTCTCGAAGGCCGTCGCTCATGTTGCACTTCGGGTGGCGATTGAAGAAGCCCTGGCAGGTCGCGAGTTTGTGGCGCTCGCTACTTCCTCATCTCCGGTACAGTAAGCCATGGAGCTGCAGTCAAAGTGGATCGAGCGAGGATGGGCGCAGGGTTCTCATTTGCCTGAGGCCGTCCCTGACGCCTTTTGACTGTCCTTAATTCCCACACGAGCCAGTTCACATTTAAACTCCGCAAGGTCCTGGGCCATGGACTTGGCGGTAGACTGGATCGTCCTCAGTTGATTCAGAATAGGCGAATCCTCTGGCGTCTTTTCGACGACAAGATCGCAATTACCAACCACAATGCAGAGCTTGTTCATTAGTCGATGGACTAATGGGCAGTCTACCTGATGGACTGCCTCTGGCGACGACTCCATACTGCGAATACAGCTTTCTACCGCACTAGTTACCTTTTGCTTTTTACTTTAGTGACGTTCGTGCAGCCAGTCTGTGATTCCAATCACAAAGATGCAGATTTGTACACACGATGCAGCCCGGATGAGGCTCCGCAGACACAGCGTCCTCGGCTATTGTCTGGATTTAATACACCCTGCAGTTCCTGAGACAGACGTATCACCTCTCAGGATTCTATAACGCACGTTTTTTCAATCAGTCTGCTTGTCGGTCAACTTGGAAGGTTAAGTGCAAAGTGGTCGCGGGGTGAAGGATGAAGACTATTCTCCTAGTCGAAGACAGCCGGTTCTTGCGGGTGACCACCGAAAAGACTCTAGTGCGCGCTGGGTATAAGGTGGTGACTGCGTGTGATGGAGACGAAGCATTGCGCGTGGCCGCAAAGACAAGACCTGATTTGGTGCTCTTGGACATGCTGCTCCCGAAGCTGTCGGGACCTGAGGTCCTTCGATCTTTGCGAACGACGCCGCAGACCGCCTTGGTTCCTATAGTCGTGCTGAGCAGTCTTCCTCAGAGCAATGAGCTCAGACTCAAGAGGGACGGCGCTACCGCCTACTTCGACAAGGCGAGCCTGGGTTTGCACGAACATTCCGACTCTCTCATTCAAATCGTGAAGAAAATGCTTGACGAACCGGGAGAGGACTCGGCAGGCACTGACTTACCAGATTCCCGCTTTCCCATGGTCGCGAAAGGCGAAGCATGACACCGGAAATGGCATTCGAATGCTTGCTCGTTACTCCTGACCCTGCCGTGTTCAACACGATGAATGGGATACTCCACGATCTATCGATCGCAACCAAGGTTTGCCCGTACCCCTCGAATGCGATCAAGATGTTAGAGGACGGCGGCACAGATCTGATCGTCATTGATCTTGAAGCTGAGAACTCTGGAGAATTTTTGCAGCAAGTTGGTCGCCACGCTCGCCAGAAACCAACGGTGCTTGCTGTTTCTAACCAGGACTGCTCGACACCTGACGCTCACCTAAGTCTTCGCAAACCTGTGAGCCACGAGTCCGGCTTGAGATCGTTGAAGGCGGCGTACTCTAGAATGGTGCGCGACTATCGGAAGCACATCCGGTTCGCCGTGATGACAACAGTTACAGCTACTGATGAAGAGAATCGGTCCGTTCAGATCACGGTCACGAACATCGGCGAGGGCGGGGTAGGCCTGACGAGCATCGAAACTCTGGAAATCGGCAGCATCCTGTCATTCCGGATGAAGCTACCAGAGTTAGAGAATCAGCTCTCGATCCAGGCACGCGTTTTGTGGACCAGGCCGTATGGAGCTGCGGGTTGTGAATTCGTCCGCCTTCCCCGATTCGACTTGCATGTTCTTCATGCTTGGCTCGAAAGCAGGTACCGGATCAAGAGTCCGCTGATACCTGTTTGAGAATCCGCAGCCAGCGAGCGGAGCTTACCACAGACAGGCCTAAGAATGATTTCAACGCAGGGAAGAATGGAAGGAAGATGAAACAACTAAATAATCCGCAAGAGCAGGGAGGATTTTCACTGATTGAGCTGCTGATCGTGGTGGCTATCATCCTGATCATTGCAGCTATCGCTATTCCGAACCTGCTGCGCGCTCGCATGGCGGCCAATGAGTCTTCGGCCGTCGGTGCGATCCGGACCATCAACACGTCGCAGATCACCTACAACTCCACCTATCCCACGGTTGGCTTTGCGGCTGCACTGACCAACCTTGGGCCGAGCGCCGCGAATCCTTGCGCCGGTACGTCGGCGACGGCTTGCTTGATCGACGCCGTTCTGGCGGCTGGCACCAAGAGTGGCTACACGTTCCTGACCTCTGGTGCGGCCAGCGCGGGCAGCCCCACCAACAACGAGTACTACGCCCAGGCCGTTCCGATCACCGTGAACCAGACCGGCAACCGCAGCTTCTGCTCCTTTGAAGATGCGGTGGTTCGCTTCAACACCGCCGGCGGCGCCGCTGGCAGCGAAGCGACTTGCAGAGGTTGGAGCCCTCTAAATCAGTAATTTAAGGGAATAGGAGATGAACAATCGAACTATTACCATGTGGGTGCCCGCGCTAATTAATCTGGCAGCATCAATGAGCTTTCTGGTTGTACTGCAGCAACTGGGGCTTCGACCACAGATGGTGTGGGTCGCACAAATGCCAATGTCGTTCTACGTGCCGTGGCTGATTGCGCTGCCCTTGTTTGGAGGTGTCAGCGCTTACGTGTCTCGCCGCTCGGGCGGAACATTCTTGGTATCCTTCTTGGCGGGGCTCTTTCCCGCAGTCGTCCTGTCTTGTCTAGTCTGCTTCGCTCTCTCAGAATTGGCCATTAAGCGTCTTCTCGACCGTCCATGCTGGCTGTGTGTTGGGGTCACCGTAATCAACTGGGTGGTTCTTCCCGCAGTGGCGCTGCTTGTAGGCGTTTTATCGTTTTTGAGAAGATCGAAAGACGTGTGGATTGCGAACGATCAGGAGACGACATCGCGTCACTGAAGAGAGAAATGCGTAAAAGTTGAGATCAACCGCTGACCATCGGATGTGCTGAGATGACCGCTGACATGGCCTTTGAATGTTTGCTGATTTCCCATGATCCTGGAGTTTTTGGAGTCGTGAACCGAATACTGCGGGAGTTGTCAATCTGCACAAACGTCTGTCTCAGCTCCGCAAAAGCCCCTAATCTGCTAGCGAAGGGCAGCCCAGACCTGGTTGTCATTGACTGGGAGGGAGAGGCGTCAGCCGATCTGGTACACCAAATCTGGAAAGCAAGTAAGTGGAAAAAACCGACTATCGTTGCCATCTCACCGGGGGATTGCCGCCTGCCGGGGGTTCACGTTGTCCTCAAGAAACCTGTCACAAACGAATCGGGAACGAAGTCACTGAAGTCCGCCTATTCCAGAATGGTGCAAGAGCACCGTCAACACGCGAGATACGCTTTAATGATGTCTGTCAAAGCAGCTGACGAGGGCAATCGCATTGTGCCGGTGACCATCATGGACATCGGCGATGGCGGAGTGGGACTTGTTACGAAAGCGGAACTCGTAATTGGAGATGTGTTGTCGTTTCGTTTGTTACTGCCGGGTGCGATACGGGACATCTACATTCAGGCGCGTGTGCTCTGGACGAAGGAGTACGGAAGAGCTGGTTGTGAGTTCGTTCGCATTCCACCAGTCGATCTGACCATCCTCCATGACTGGCTCAAGCGAAAAATCCAGATCAAGAAACCATTGATCGCGATATGACGAAGATAGTACAGCAACGAAGCGGATCACTGAGCAGAAACACGGAATCGGCGGAGGGCTCTCGACTCCATGCCGAGTCCGCCCGGCCCTCCGTCAGCAGCGGAGCATCGTTGGGAAAGTCGGCAAAGAAAATCCTTCTGGCTGAGGATTCAGCGGTCTACCGGACACTGATTTCAGGTCATTTGAATGACTGGGGATTCGAGCTTGTGATCGCCAAGGATGGCGGAGAAGCATGGAAGTATCTCCAATCACCCAACGCACCCAGACTGGTGCTGCTCGACTGGGTGCTCCCGCAGATCGAAGGAATCGAGCTATGTCGCAAGATACGCGAAGCGGGTGCCAGGCCCTACACGTACGTTGTCTTGCTCACTGGCAAGGACGGGGAGAATGACCTCCTGGAGGGCATGGAAGCAGGGGCAGATGATTATCTTGTGAAGCCGTTTAACCCTCCGGAATTGAAGGCGCGATTATTGGCCGGAAAGAGAATCCTCGACCTTCAGCAGGAATTAGTAGACGCCCGAGAATCGCTGAGAGTCGCCGCTACCCACGACTTCTTGACGGGGCTCTTGAATCGAGGCGAGACAGTAGCCCTCTTGGATCGCGAATTAGACCGGAGCAGGCGTGAAAAGAAGCCTTTCGGGATTATTCTCGCAGACATTGATCACTTCAAGAAGGTAAACGACTCCCATGGACATCTCGTGGGAGACACCGTGCTGAAGGCTGTGGCAAGAAAGCTCGGTTCGGATCTCCGAACCTACGATGGAGCGGGCCGATATGGTGGTGAGGAGTTCCTGCTAGTCTTGCCCGGCTGTGATCTGGCGACGACACTCCGTCGTGCAGAACAAATCAGGGAAGGGATCTCACGTCTGAAGATAGAAACCAACAAGGGAAAGGTGCAGGTCACGCTGAGCATGGGCGTGACCTCTGCCGAGCAACGCAAGAGTGCTGATGCAGAAGCTCTATTAGGCGACGCAGATATTGCTCTTTATCGCGCCAAGAAAAATGGCAGAAATCGCGTAGAAGGGTATTGTCCCCAACAATAGGTCACGATGCCAGGGAAACACGTGTCTGACCGGATGCCAAGCCAACTCTTTTGTGTGGATGTTAATCGGGCAATCACAGCGGACACAACCTTAAATTCGGGGGTTAGATGCCTATGAGGGTTTGCTTGAAAAGAATGCGGCCGACGTGAAGGGCGGGGCAGGACAGTACTTCACGCCGCGCGCTCTGATCAAGGCCATAGTGGACGTGATGCGGCCGGCGCAGGGCCAGACGATTTAGACGACTCACGATCCGGCTTGCGGCACCGGCGGCTTGAGGACGCGCACCGGCCTTCTGTCAGGCTGGAGAGTGGAGAAGAGGCTCATGGAGTGTTACTCCAAAGTGCGGATCGCTACTAAAGGATGCGGTCGTCGCTTTCGATGAAACTGTGAAAGTCGACATTCCAGCGGTTAAGATCTTCATCCTGCAAAGACCTCACCACAAAGGCTTCCACCGCCTCCTTGCCTGAGATGCTTCCGCTGAATATGCGAGCTCGGCCGCCCGGCATAAGAGACCTGTAATGCAATGAGTTCCGCACGTTCTCGTTCGCCATGAGTTCGGCGAGAGACGGCAGCGAGCCGGAGAAGGTCGGGCCCAGGATCGCGATAGGCCTAAACATTCCGATCTGGGGTTGAACGGCCCTGATCCAGGCGGCGGCATTCTGGAATTGGCGACGATGGATCCCACGGGTCGCTTCCTCGCCGACCACAAAAACAGCTAGCCCCTTCTGGAACGGTTCTTCCGCAATCGTTTGATCTCCCGGTTTATTGCTTCTTTTTCGGAACAGAATGAGTCCGGGCTGTTCCTCGCGCGCGTCTTTGCGGTCATCGATCTCATCCTGATCGTTGAGATGGGTAAACCTGTGTTCTTCAGTTTCCCAAGGCAGCCAAGAAGAATCGTAATCGTAGCCGGCATCCTGAGCCGCCTGCTGAATGGCTTCGATTTTGCGGTCGAAAAGCAACGACAGATGGGTATGAAGCGGATCAGGAAGGATGGCGACGACAAAGTCGAGACGGGAAGCTACCTGGCCGGCGACTCATAAAGCGTCTCATAGACGATATTCCCGCGATTGACAGGGAGTCGGCGCGGAAGGGTCGCGACGCTGCATTGCTGGCGTTTCGCTCGGTCGGAAATCACCCAAGAGTTGCTGATGGACCACTGGCGTGCGCAGAGATTGACCACACTGAACTCGATATTTTCGTGGTCGACGACACCTACGGATTGCCGATCGGCCGACCGCATTTCACCGCCTGCATAGACACGTACACGCGTTGCGTACTTGGAATTTATGTTGGGTTTATCCCTCCGAGTTACGAGTCTGTCGCTAAATGCCTGAAGCATGCATTTCTTCCGAAGATCAATCTCAAGAATGAATATCCTGGGATCAAGTCCGAATGGCCTGCATATGGAGTCATGCGCGAACTCGTCCTGGATAATGCACTCGAATTCCACTGTGGTGCCTTAGAGCAAGTGTGTCTCACACTCGGGATCACGATCCATTTCTCGCCACGAAGGCAACCATGGTACAAGGGCACAATCGAGCGATTCTTTGGGAGAGTTAACCACAGCCTCTCGCATTCGCTGCCGGGCACATCTTTCAGTAATGTCCTCGAGCGGGGCGACTATCGTTCTGTAGATAACGCCGCGATCCGCCTGTCCGCGTTCAACTTCTTTATCCGCAAGTGGGTAGTCGACATATAGCATCAGCAACCGCATAGTGCACTGCAGACAACTCCCGCAAAGATGTGGAGGTCGAGTGTCAAAGAAGGAGACATTAGCGTACCCGCAAATCCGGCCGAGTTAGACGTAATCATGGGGAAGCCTATGCAGCGCACCCTGACTCACAAGGGTGTTGAACTCGATGGCTTGCTTTACAACTGTGATGAACTGCAGGCGCTCCGAACGAGAAATCGCGTCAAGCTAACTGTAAATCTGCGGGTCGACGTAGACGATATTGGCCACATCTTTGTCCTACCGCCAGAGCCAGCTGCTCCCATTCTTGTACCCGCATTGGATGTTGGTTACGCGCGTGGGATCAGCCAGTGGCAACACCAACAGTTCCGCAATTACGCTCGGAATAACCAGCACGATGATGATGCGTTGGCGTGGCTACGGGCGAAGGCTGAACTTGCTGAAAGGATCCGGGAAGAGCTAGCAGATCGGCATAAGAAATCGCGAAAGAGAGTGGCCCGGCACCTCGAAAATATGCGCCTGCCGGAAGGAACAGCCTCCGATGTGGCCGATCGATCTGATCTGAATAGAGATTTCACTCCTGCGGTACCGGCCCAGCCTGACATCGACGAAAGCATATTTTCGGATGTGGCGAGCAATATTAACGGCGTGGCGAAGAAAAGATTCACCGCAATAATCGAGGAGGAACCGCCCCATGGAAAGTCTTCTCCGATTAGTTGACAAAATTCTGGTGCCACACCCCAAGTTTGAAGAGGCAATGCACCGGATCGAGCAATGCTTCAGATTTGCTGAGGAGGCCGGAGAACCATCGTGTTTGGCGGTTATTGGCGAGGCGCGCACGGGAAAGACCCGCGTCCTTAACTCGTGTTTATTGAAGCATCCGGGAAGCCGACTCGACGATGGCATCAACATGCCAATCGTGTACATAAAGGCACCGGCGAAGCCAACCGTTAAGGGCATGGCTGAATTGTTGCTGGAGGCACTTAAGGACCCGAACCCGGCGCGTGGCACCGAAATTGAACGGACTAGACGGCTTAAGACGCTCATGCCAAAAACCGGAACGCGATTGCTCATGATCGACGAATTTCAGCACTTCGTTGACAAAGGGAGCACCGCTGTTATGTACCTCGTCGCGGACTGGTTGAAAATCCTCGTTGATGATGTTAGGTGCTCTTTAGTAATCGCTGGCCTTCCCCGATGCCAAGCAGTCATCGATCAGAATGAACAGCTCGCCGGGCGGTTTTTGGCTCCCGTAAATCTATCTAGGTTCCGGTGGGAGAATGTCGAACAGCGCGCGGATTTCATTGGCATTCTGGAAAGTTTTCATCGGAAACTATATCCATTCATTGGCTTGCCAGAGCTTCATTCTGATCCAATGGCATTCCGTTTTTGGTGTGCCACCGGCGGCCTGATCGGATACCTGACGAAGCTCCTCCGGCGCTCTATTTGCAATGCAGTTGCCCAGAACAGCGGTCGCGTGACGCTTACAGATTTTAGTGTTGCGCACCGTGAGTGCATGTGGCACGAGTTGGGCAGTAACCTTGCCCTGCGGCCATTCGACCCGGACTTCATTCTGGAGGTTACAAGCGATGTAGTGAGCCGAGTCCATCGGATCGGTTCAGAAGCAACTCCTCTGGCATCCACACGCCACATCGATCGTACGAAACGTTCCAGAGGGGCAGCGTATGCCTGAAGCGCCTTTTCAAGCCGACGGTCTGGTGCGCCACCCACGGCCATATCCTACAGAAAGCCTGTTTGGCTACATTCTGCGCCTGGCCGAAGAAAATGGGTATCGCACCCTCTCTCGTATCCTTGCGCTTCTCGGCAATGCCAAATGTCAACTCCAGACCCGGCGCTTACCCTTACGGGAACTTGCTAGAATCGCACACCGCGACTTGTGCGAGTTAGAGCGAATTTCTTACGACGCCAGCGGTCCGCGCCAGTACCGGATCCTCGGTCATTCGGTTGCACTCTATGAGCTAAGGGACATGAACGACGCATCTCTCTGCCCTGAATGCGTTCGGTCAGCAGGTTTTATTGAAGCACATTGGGATTTGAAACTGATGACAGGTTGTCCTGTCCATCGAACTCACTTGCTGTCGTGCTGCCCGAAGTGCCATTTGAGCTTGCGTTGGATGCGGCCAGGCCAGCTCGACTGCAGCTGTGGCGCGAAGTTCACGCGAGTTGAAGATCCAATTCTGCCTGACGACGAAGCTGAGCTGCTAGACATAATTCGCTGCAAGGTCTTAGGGCTTCCTGTCCCGCAGGACGGATCCACTGGTATTCCCATATCTCAGCTATCTGGGCTCAGCGTCAAGGGATTGTTATCTCTGATGCGAACTCTCGCGAAATTTCATTTGCAAGTGAGGACCGTCAAGAAGCTAGACGATCCCCAAGCCGTTGTGACGGCCGCCGCGCATGTGCTTCGCTCTTTTCCCGACAACTTCCACGCACTTCTTTGGAAGATTGGGGAGCAACATGTTGGAGAGCGATGCGGCTCAGCTATCAAGAGCCAGTTTGGTGATATCTATGCAAGCATTTTCACATTCAGAGCCGGAGATGCTCCTGAAACTCGGGATTTCTTGGGTAGCGCTTTTTTGGACTTTGCAATCAACCAATGGTGTCGCGGAGTGGTCGACAGCAAGCTGCTACCCCGACTGCAAAAGAGCATTCCCAAGCGCCTTATCACGCGTGCTGAGTTCGGAAAACGTTTCGGAATCGGGAAACGCACGCTGCACCGAGTGTTGGCTATGAAGAGAATCCGTACGATTACGCTTCATCCCGGAAAAAAACAACGCACATTCATAGATCTCCAACAGCTGCGCGAGTCTCCTAGTGTATCCGGGAAGATTTTCAGACTGCCAACCGCCGCTGCAGCGATTGGGATCGCGGCGAGAACCCTCAGTAAACTGAAGGCGTCCGGCCATTTTGAGGTCAAGTACCTTGTTACGCGTGATGGATATCATGAGCGCGACATTAAGCAATTCGTTGGACGACTGCTCGCCTTGAACCCCGATCCAACGAACAAGGGCCTCCCTAGCGACTGCATCACATTACACCAAGCCATGTGCCGGCATCACGGAACCGGCGAAGGCAGCGCGAGCATCATTCGTGCGCTTTTATCCGGTGAACTGCAAGTATTGGGAAACGTCGACGGGACAGTTCGAGGTCTGATTGTTTCTAGGGCCGAATTTTCAGCAGTGGGGCAGGAGCGAGCGCGCTCGCCAAAATGGTAATGCGAGAACGTGTTCGGAAGTCACGAAGGAAATGTATTGCGATTGGGGCTGTGTCAGGGGCCTGGTTGCGAGCGGATTAATTGATGGTTGGAATACGCCGACAGGTCTGCGAATTTCAGAGAAGTCGATCGCCAGGTTCAAAAAAGAATACGTGTCACTCGCCTCAATAGCGCGTGAAATGGGAAGGATTTCGCGAACTCTCTTGCGTCATTGCACAGCAAAACACATTCCCATACTTGTAGTGAAACACCCGTATACGGAAACAAAGCACGCGTTTGTCCGTCTGAAAGATCGAGATGCGGTGTTGTCTTTTCGGCCAGTGCGTTTGTGGGAAAACAGCAAATCGCAACCCGAAGATGGCCAAAGAGAGCATTCTCATCGCCGACGAGGCTCTCCGCCATTGAATCTGCGAATTGTGCCTCATAAATCGCCCACCCGACGGCCATTCGATCCAGAGTTCAAGCTCGAAACCACCAGCGATGTAGTGACCCGGGTTCTTGGTATCGGATCGGAATTGATCCCGCTCGCGTCTGCACAACACGTCGATCGCCGGAAGTTTTCCGGAAGAGCAGCGGATGCCTGAAGTGCCTCTCGAAGCCGATGGCCTGGTTCGCCACCCACGGCCAAATCCTACAGAAAGCCTATTCGGCTATATTCTTCGCCTGGCGGAAGAGAATGGGTATCCCAGCCCCTACAGCATCCTCGCGCTTATGGGCATTGGGAAGAATCAACTTAGGAGTCGACAATTACCCTTACGGGAGCTCGCTAGAGTCGCACACCGCGAGTTGTGCGAGTTGGAGCAAATTGCGTATCAATACAGCGATCAGTACCGCGTCCTCGGCCACCCCGTAGCACTCCATGACCTAAAACGCTTGGGCCGCGTGTCCCTTTGCCCCGAATGCGTACGGTCAGCAGGCTTTATTGAAGCGCATTGGGATTTGGACCTAATGACAGGTTGTCCTGTCCATCGAACCCGGCTGCTGTCGTGCTGCCCAGAGTGCCACTTGAGCTTGCGTTGGCTGCGGCCAGGCCAACTCGAATGCAACTGCGGCGCGAGGTTCACGCGAGTTGAAGGTCCAATTTTGCCTGAAGACGAAGCTGAGCTCTTGGATGTCCTCCGCTGCAAGGTTTTGGGCCTTCAGGTCTCGCAGGAAAGCTCCACTGGCATGCCAATATCACGGCTATCCGCGCTTAGCCTCCGGGGATTGCTATCTCTGATGCGAAGTCTAGCGAGATTTCACCTGCAAGTAGGGTCCGTCAAGAAGCTTGACGACCCCCAAGGCGTTGTGACGGCCGCTGCGTGCGTGCTTCGCTCTTTTCCGGCCAACTTCCACGCACTTCTTTGGACAATTGGGGAGCAACATGTCCCAAAGCAATGCGGTGGAGGTGTCAGAACTCAGTTTAGGCATGTCTACACTAGCCTTTTTAAGTACACTGCCGGAGATCCGCAGGCGAGTAGAGATTTTCTTGCAAGTGCATTCTTAGATTTTGCGCTGAATCAGTGGGACCGTGGATTCGTCACAGGCAATTTGCTACAGCGAATTCTAAGAACCGTCCCCAAGCGGTTTGTCACGCAGGCTGAGTTCGAAAAGCGCTTCGGAATCGGGAAGCGTTCAATACGCCGTGTGTTGGCCATGAAAAGAATCCGCACGATTACGATTCATACGGGCAAACAGAAGCACATGCTCATAGATCTCCAACAGCTGAACGAGTCCCCTAACGCACCTGGGAAGATCTTCAGGCTGCCAACCGCGGCTGCAGCGATTGGGATCACGGCGGCGGCCCTCAGTAAGCTGAGAGCATCTGGCCATTTTGAAGTCAAGCATCTTGTTAGGCGTGGATATCATGAGCGCGACATCAAGCAATTCATTGAGCGACTACTCGCCTTGAACCCCAACCCAATGAACAAGACCCTCCCCAGCGACTGCGTCACGGTGTATCAAGCTATGTGCGGGTATCACGGAACTGGTGAAGGCGGTACGAGCATCATTCGCGGGCTCCTATCCGGGGAATTGCGACCGTTGGGAAACGTAGACGGCACAGTTCGAGGACTATTTATTTCTCGGGCGGAATTTCAGCAGTTCGGCAAGAACGAACGTGCTCGCCAGAATGGCAACGCGAGAACAGCTTCGGAGGTCGCAAAAGAAATACATTGCGCAAAGCAATGTGTTCGTGGGCTCGTTGAGAGCAGATTACTTGATGGTTGGAATACGCCGACAGGATTGCGCATCTCAGAACAGTCCATCGCTAGGTTCAAAAGGGAATATATATCACTGATTTCAATAGCGCGGGAAATCGGAAGCAGCCCGCGAGCCCTGAAGCGACATTGCGCAGCAAAACACATTCCTGTGGTTGTTTTGAAATACCGGTATCAGGAAAGCGAACAGAGGTTTGTTAGCGTAAAGGACCGAAATGCAGTATTGTGTTTTCGGCCAATGCGCCCGTGGAACAACGCACAAATGGCTAAGCGAAAACAGACAAACAGCACAGTATCATCGGTGACAATGGGTACTGCCGTAGAGTTCAAGAACCGAGCCTCATAAATTGCAGGTCAGGGGATGGACAGCAGTGAGGCCACAGGCTCAAGCAGCTGGAAGACGAGAATCGCAAGCTGGCGTTGACGAAAATTTAAGGATATGCATCAAAGTTTGGCGGAATTTTCAGCATATCCGCAACTAAATTTCAGCTTTTTTCGAGCTCGATCAGAATAAGTGTTTTAAATATGAACGCACTGAGTTTCACGTTTTATGCAAACGCACACAGAGGAGCCTTAGACACCTTCACGCGCGAGGGCACGCGCACCACACAATCTTTGCTTCGAAGAAATTCTCTACGCGCGCAAGAATCTCGGGTGCGCTTTTGGATTCGTAGATTTCCTTCCGCAGGTGGGCGCCCCCGGGGACGCCGTGGGTGAACCAGGAGGCGAATTGCTTCATCTTGCCGACGGCGTCGGGGAGTTCTTCTTCGATCAGCATCTGGAAGTAGGTGCGGATCATCTGGTAGCGGTCGGCTTCGGATGGCTCGTCGTAGAGTGTGGGACCGGATCTTTGATCCGGTCGGGCTGGGCGCGGCCCAGCGGGTTCGATGCCACGCGAGGCCGCTCCATCCTGGTCAGGACATCCAGCCGAGCGTTGCTCGGTCTGGCCGGGTCTTAGACCCGGCCCCACATGGGCATTGCCTGGGCGGAGGAATGCCTCCACCCCTACACGAGCATCTCCGATCCCCGCGCAATATTGCTGGATCTGGCGGAAGATCCACGGATTTGACGGCGCAGTGCGGCCGATCATCACGGCGTCGCAGCCGGTTTGCGTGACCATGGCGCAGGCGTCTTCCGGCGTGCGGATGTCGCCATTGCCGATGACGGGAATCTTCACGGCGTCTTTGACGGCGGCGATCCACTCCCAGCGCGCGTTGCCGCTGTATCCCTGCTCGCGAGTGCGGGCGTGCAGCGCCACGGCACAAAGGCCGCAGCTTTCGGCCAGCTTCGCGAGTTCGACGCAAATGATTTCTTCGTCGTTCCATCCGGCGCGGAATTTGACGGTGAAAGGAATCTTCACTGCGGCGCGGACAGATTCGAAGATCTTGCCGATGGCCGGAAGATCGCGCAGCAGGCCGGAGCCGCCGTTGCACTTGACAACTTTCTTCGCGGGGCAGCCGAGGTTGAGATCGACCAGATCGAAGCCGAGGCCCTCGACCATGCGCGCGGCCTCGGCCATCACTTGCGGATCGCTGCCGAAGAGCTGGGCCGAGATCGGGTGCTCGTCTTCGTAGAAGTGCAGGTAGCGCTGGGCTTTCCTGTCTTTTGACCGCAGAACGCCGTCGGCCGAGGTGAATTCGGTCATGATGAGGCCGCAGCCGCCGAGGTTGCGGATGAAGCGGCGGAAGACGGTGTCGGTGACGCCGGCCATGGGCGCGAGAACGGTGGCGGGAGAGATCGAAACGGCGCCGATTTTCAGGGAAGACGGGACGAGTTTGAGCGAGGTTTGGCGGACAGGAGCGTCCGCCGCACACATGCTCGAGTTGTCCCAAAACTTCCTCATCGTCGAAAAGCACCTCAGCGGCTAAAGCCGCAGGCTAGCTTGGGGCCACAATCGGCACGACTAAAGTCGTGCCCTTCCCGGTCCACCCCGTCGAGCTGACTGTACTCATTCTAGCCGAGGCGCAAAGCAAAGCCCCCGCCGGGGCGAGGGCCTGATTTCTGATCCGCGAGAATTCGCGTTAATCCACGGTGACAGGAGTTACTTCTTGGCCGTTTCGGCCTTGGCGTACTTGCGGCGGAAGCGCTCCACGCGGCCGGCGGTGTCGACCAGCTTCTGCTTACCGGTGAAGAATGGGTGGCAGTTCGAGCAGATTTCAACCGAGATGTCGCCCTTGTGAGTGGAGCGAGTCATGAAAGTGTTGCCGCAGGCGCAGTGCACGCGGACTTCGTTGTACGCGGGATGAATGGCTGCTTTCATATTCGTCTTGCCCCTTAGAGCTAGGTTTACCCGTTACGGCTTCTTTACCCAAGGCTTACTGGTGGGTTCCGATCACGCTGGCGAATATTTGATTCTACCGGATTCGCAAAGGATTCGCCAGCTCCGCCTTCTACAGGAATCCCTCAGAACTTGAACTGGTACGAAACCTTTACGAAAAACTGGCGGCTGTCGTTCATAAGGCCCGTGGGCGTGTTCGCGATGAGGCCGGTGAAGGGATCCGGGGCGAGGCTGCGATTCAGGTTCTGCAGGTCGCTGTTGTAGCCCACGTAGATGGCCGTGCCGGGATGAACAAGATAAGTGATCAGGAAATCGACGTTGAATTGTTTAGCTGTCGTCAGGTACGTGTAAGGAGACAACGTGTAAGGAGACGCAGTGCTGGGCGTACCGGCCAGCAGGCCGTTGTATTGCAGGATGACGCGGGTCGAAAGCTGCGGCGTGAATTGCCAGTTCCACTTGCTGCGGATAATGTGGTCGCTGAAGACGCCGCGACCGGCGCCCGGATTGTGAGGTTGAACGAGAGGGTATGTTCCATCGCCGGCTCGCAGCCGGTCGAAGAGATACGTGTTCTCGATTTTCAGCGGTTTCATCGGCCGCAGCGTGAGGGCGGCCGTGGCCGTGTCTTGCCTTGCCAGGAACGGGTGGTTGTATGGCGCTGCGTGAAACGGGATGGGCGGCGGCAGAGCCACGAAGTCGACTCCGTCGCCCCAGTAGTAGCCCGCGGCCAGTGTGACCTTCTTTAAGTATCCGGTTTGAACGTTCGCGCCGCTGGTGTGTTCGTGGTAATCCTGGCTGCGGTTGCGGCTCGGGGGACAATATAGTGAGAAGCCGAGAAAGCAGAAATCCTGCGGACGAAGCCGCTCGAAAAATTCCTCATAAGGCCGGAGAAAGAAGACGGTCTGCCCGCGACCTTGCAGCGCAAAGTAGGCATATGAGTCGTTGTCCAGGCGCAAGCCGGTGTGGTCAAAATCGTCGCGGGCGTAAACCGACGGCCCCCAGTCCACAATCCATCCATGCTTCGGACGAAAGCGATAGTCGACGGTCTGCACGCTCTCGCGGATATCCACTCGGTTGATGAAGCCGGGAATGGTGACGAAGCCGGGAGTAATGTCGTTGTAGATGCCGTCGTAGCTGAAGTGCAGCCCGTCACGCCGGAGTTCGACGCGGTCGGCGGGACCGGCATAGTAGTTGAAGTTTCCGCGATTGCCCGAGCTGAACGGGTATAGATTGGCTTCGCAGTTCAGGTTCAGATTGCTCGAGCTGGTAACGGCCTGGCCATCGAGAACCCAATTGTGGCCGAACTTAAGGTGCGCATCGCCGCCGCCGATGCGATTGAACTCACCCGTAGTGGGACATTCCCAGTCGGTGTACAGCAGACCGACACTGGACTGGCGGAAAATGTCGCGGCTGGCGCGGGCGATGGTGAAATATCCGCGCATGCCGGAGTAGGGGCTGGAATCGCGGACGGCGAGCCCGGGGCTGCGATCGTCCGATGACATGAGGCCGACCGAGTACGGGCCGTCTTTGCCGGTGAGGCGGATGCCGGCCGAGGGATCACCGATGCTGCGGGTGAATAAAAGGTCGAGCGGAGTGCGAAAGAAGTCCTCGTTCTCGAGGAAGAACGGACGCTTTTCCGGAAAGTAGACGGCGTAGCGCTGATTCACCGTGATCTGCGGGTCTTCGGATTCGATCTGGCTGAAGTCGGGATTCGCGGTCATATCGACGACGAAGTGATCGCGGATGACGAACTTCGCATCCATGCCGGGCTGGCCCTGCAAGGTGGCATTCTGAAAGTAGGGATTGGTTGGGTCGCGCGTGTCGAGCGCGCGATAGCCGCGCAGCAGGCCATAGGGCATGAGCTCAATGTCTCTGCCGGGTGAAATTCCCTCCAGGCCGTAAAGAGTCGCGGCCTGGCCGAGGCGACCCTCGACCTTGTAGGAAATGTGCGGCCAGAAGGAATCCTCCGTTTTGCGCGTAATTCCCCGATACAAGATGATGCCCCAGACCTGCTGCTTGGTGGCAGGAAAGCGGAGACTCTTGAACGGAATCGCGATCCAGACCACGAATCCGCGGTCGGTCACTCTGCCGCGCGAATCCCAGACCGTATCAAAGGAAGTGTCGAAGTGGCCGCCGGATTCTTCCTCGCGCGAGGCCTCAGTCCAGATCGCGTCCCATTGCACGCCGAGCGGCGTCGTCTGAAAGGCATAGGCCCGGCGGCGATCGTGAAAAGTGTCGAGAATAATTTCGACCTGGTCGTCGTCGTAGACGTCTTCGCGGGGCGACATGCGGGCCCGTACCTGGCTTGGGTTGTCGAAGCAGACGAAAACGACGTAGAGATTTTTACGGTCATAGCCAAGGTAGGCGTCGGTGGGCTCGGAAACGCCTTCGCCGTCGTGAGGATTGCGTTGCGTGAAGCCGGTAACTTTCGCCATTTGCAACGCGATTTCGCCCCGAGGCGCCATGGTCAAGAAGTCTTCGAGAGAAGGTGCTCGCTCGAGGCGCGGGATGGTGAGCGCGGGAGGTCCGAGCTGCGACTCTCGCATTGCCGTGCCCGTAGGTGACGCTTGTGCTTTGTTCTGGGCGCGAGCCGGCAAGGCCGTGATCGCTATGGCACATAGCGCCAGCGACGGAAACAGACGTGTGAATAGAAATTGTTGAAACCGGAGGCCCAGTTGCGACCGCACGCCCGCCCTCGCCTAATCCTCGCCGCTGCGCGCAAAGAGGAATTGAGCAAGATACACCACGGCAGAGCCTGACAAAACAGAAAAAAGATGTTATCCGGATTGCCGAACAAGATGCGGCTGCCCGGCGGGCGGAACGTCTAGCCTTATTCGAACAGAGAACGGGGCAGTCTGCGATTGCCGGATGATCGAC
>Ga0187769_10000221_pt1 | contig 31395 bp, 29 predicted proteins | sample 0116_SJ02_MP02_1_FD_133140 | JGI IMG/M metagenome (GOLD analysis project Ga0187769, IMG submission 133140) | Tropical peat soil microbial communities from peatlands in Department of Meta, Colombia - 0116_SJ02_MP02_10_MG | ecosystem: Environmental > Terrestrial > Soil > Wetlands > Peat | place...
CGAACCGTTCAACGCCGCTGCATACTTCATCGATCGTCACATCGCCGAGGGCCGCGGCAACAAAGCCGCGATTCGGACGCTCCAGCAGGAACTAACCTATGCCGAGCTGGCTGACAGCGTCAACCGGTTTGGGAACACGCTCACCAAGCTTGGAATTCGAATGGGCGATTGCGTGCTCATGGGGGTCAAGGACTGCCCGGAGTTCTTTTTTCTTTTTTGGGGAGCTGTCAAGCTCGGTGCCATACCGGTTCCGCTAAACAGCCTGGCGCCCGCCAGCGACTTTGAGTTCATCATCCAACATTCGAAATGTTCGGCGCTGTTTTTCTCACAGGAGATCACGACCACCATCGACGCTGCCCTTGCCGCTTGCTCTCCCAGACCGAAGGTCGTACTCGCCATTGACGGTGACAGGGAATCATTGACTGATCTCGCTCGCAATGCTTCGTCGCGCCTCGATACGGCCTTTGCCAGAGCCGAGGATGATTGCTTTTGTCTGTATTCGTCGGGCACGACCGGCCTACCGAAAGGTGTCATCCACGCGCACGGCGATATCGCTGTCATCAACCAGTTCTATACAGTCGAGACCCTCGGCGCGACAGAGGACGATTCCTTCTTCAATGTGGCGCGGCTCTGTTTCTCTTACGGAATGAACGTGGGCATGTTGGGCCCGCTGTACGTAGGTGCGACGGCCATCCTCGATGACCGGCGGCCGACTCCGCAGAGCGTACTCGAAGTGTTCCGTCGCTGCCAGCCCACCATCTTCGGTGCCGTGCCTACGTTCTACGCCCAGTTCTTGGCCTCAGGCCTGCTGAGCCGAAGGGACAATCCGAGGCTCCGCCGATGCCTTTCCGCCGCCGAAGCATTGCCGCCCGAATTGCATCGCGAGTGGCTCGCCACGACTGGGGTTCCCATCATGGAGGGCATTGGTTCAACCGAAGTGGGCCACATCTACATCTCAAACCGCGTCGACGACATCCGACCCGGCGTAACGGGCAAGCCCATACCCGGATATCAAGTAAGGCTGGTGGATGAGGCTGGAAACGAGGTTCCCAATGACGTGCCCGGTCGTTTGCTGGTAAAGGGGCAATCTGTAATCAAGCGGTATTGGAACGATCCGGAAAGGACAGCCAAAACGATCCTCGACGGTTGGTACGACACGGGGGATACGTTCCGCCGGGACGCGCACGGTTACTACATCTACTGTGGGCGAAGCGACGATGTGTTTAAGGTCAGTGGCCGATGGGTTTCGCCCTACGAAATTGAATCGGTCCTCATCCAACATCCCCAGGTGCTCGAGGCGGCGGTTATTAGCCGAAAGGACGAACACGGTCTTGTCCATGCTGATGCTTGGGTTGTGCTGAAAGACTCGACGATTTCAGGTCCGGAAATTGAGGAAGAGCTTCGGCACTTCTGCGAAACCATTCTCCCCCGCTACAAAATGCCGGCGTGGGTGCATGTCGTTGACAAATTGCCAAAGACAGCCACGGGAAAGATTCAGCGGTACAAACTGCGCATTGCCGTTGCGGATCAAGATCGGGTTTCTCAAAGGAGGAAGGCGCAAGCGTTGGTTTTGACCGAACGGGTCGGCCAGATCGTTGTGGTCACCCTTTCGCGTCCTCCGGTGAATGCGCTCAATGATGAACTGATTGAGCGCCTCGACGCAGTACTCGATCAGGTCATCGAGGATCAAGAGGTGGCGGTGCTGCACATCCGCAGCGATCAGCAGGCCTTCTGTGCGGGAGCTGACCTCGCCCTCATGCAGTCATGCTTTGGCACGCTCGAAGGCCCCGATGTGATGCTGGACATGGTCCGCCGCATGCAACGCCTGTTTGCGCGGATTGAGTCGGCCCCCCTGCTTACGCTCGCGGAGATTGGCGGCGCAGCCATGGGCGGTGGTTTGGAACTGACGCTGGCTTGTGACATTCGCGTCGCCGCTGTCGAGGCAAAACTCGGCCTGCCGGAAGTGGGGCTGGGACTGTTGCCCGGCGCAGGCGGTACGCAGCGGCTTACGCGGCTGTGCGGGAGCGGCGTTGCGAGTCGTCTGATTCTCGGCGGGGAAATTGTTGACGGCGCGTCCGCCGAACGTCTCGGGATCGTTCAATGGGCTCAGCCACTCGCCCAGTTGTCTCAGTGGGCGCGTGAGCTTGCGGCCCGCTTCGCCCAGGCACCCAGGCCCGCCCTTGCTGCAAGCAAGCGATGCCTTGCCGCCTATGGCGATCCGCACCGCGACGGCTACGCCGAAGAGTTGGCTGCGACGCGAAAGCTCTACCAACATCCGGAAACGCGGCGTAGGGTCGCTGCATTCCTGGAGAGAAGTGCGAAAAAGCGGCAGGCCGTCAAGACCTGACAAAACGAGCCAGTCGGTTAGGAGGAATCATGAAACTGGACGGCAAGACTGCGGTTGTCACGGGTGCTGCGTCGGGCATCGGCCTGGCAACTGCCGAGACTCTGGCCGTAGCCGGAGGACGAGTCATCCTTGCTGATATTGCCCGGGAGAAGGGAGAGGCCGCCGCGACTGCTCTTCAAAAGAAAGGATACCAGGCCGACTACGTTCACCTAGACATTACGGAAGACGCTTCCATCGCCGCCTTTACCGATACCGTCCAAAACAAGACCGGGGGCGTCGATATTGTCGTAAACGGAGCAGGCTGGGGTCAGGTTCAGCCGTTCTGGGAAATGCCCCTCCCTGTCTGGAGCAAGATCGTCACTCTCAATCTCCTAGGCCCCATGAAATTGGTCAAATCGTTCCTGCCGAAAATGATGGAGCGAAACGGCGGCAAGATTGTGAATGTCAGTAGTGATGCTGGACGAGTCGGCAGTTCGGGCGAGACGGTCTATGCGGGCGCCAAAGGGGGGTTGATCGCATTCACAAAGTCGCTGGCCCGCGAAGTCGCACGCTACAGCATCAACGTCAACTGCGTATGTCCGGGCCCTACGGAAACACCGCTGCTATTCGCCGTTCCCGAGAAACACTTAGATGCTTTCAAGCGAGCCATCCCGTTCCGGAGGTTCGGTAAACCTCAGGAAGTCGCCGACGCGATTCTGTTTTTTGCAAGCTCTCGATCCGATTACATTACAGGCCAAATATTGAGCGTCAATGGCGGCCTGACGATGGTTGGTTAATTCACATGCGAGGAGCAGCGCAATGAAAAAGGTTCAAATGGCAAATTACAAGGCCAGCCATTTCGGATGGGCCGTCACCGGCAAAGTGGCCACGATTACGCTCAACCGCCCAGAACGCAAGAATCCCGTCACCTTCGAGTCTTATGGCGAGTTGCGCGATCTGTTCCGCGAACTGGCTTATGCGACCGATGTCAAAGCTGTGGTATTCACCGGAGCGGGCGGCAACTTCTGCTCGGGCGGCGACGTCCACGATATCATCGGCAAACTTGTGAAGATGGACATGCTGGATTTGCTGGCCTTTACCCGAATGACGGGCGATCTGGTGAAAGCGATGCGCTCGTGCCCACAACCCATCATTTCGGCGATCGACGGGGTTTGTGCCGGGGCTGGAGCCATGATCGCTTGCGGCTCAGATCTCCGCTTGGGCACGGCGCGCAGCAAAGTCGCGTTCCTATTTGTGCGCGTTGGGCTTGCGGCAGCCGACATGGGTGCCTGCACGCTGCTTCCGCGGCTCATTGGACTATCGCGCGCAGCGGACTTGCTATACACCGGCCGCGCGATGAATGGGGACGAAGCCGAGCGTTTCGGGTTCTACAACCGGATCATCGAGCCGGAGAAACTGCTCGAAGAGGCGACGGCCTTGGCTGCCTCGCTTGCCGATGGCCCCACGTTTGGCCACGGAATGACCAAAACGATGTTGTACCAGGAATGGAGTCAAGGCCTTGACGAATGCATCGAGGCCGAAGCCCAGGCGCAGGCGATTTGCATGCAGACCAACGACTTTGAACGCGCCTACTCTGCGTTCGCGACAAAGAAGACGCCCGTATTCGAAGGAAACTGATGGCCGACAAGAGCTTCCTCGCGTGGCCGTTTTTCGACGATGGCCATCGCCGCTTGGCCAGCGACTTGGAACAGTGGGCCCGCGCGGCATTGCCGGCTTTGCTCCAGGGAGCTGAGGCTAGTCTTGACGCCGTCTACAGTTGCGTTCGCCGTATCGTGGAAGAGATGGGAGGCGCTGGACTGTTACGCGTGTGTGTTCCGCGCGCCTATGGTGGCGCACAGGAACATCTTGACGTGCGCAGTCTATGCTTGGCGCGTGAGATCATGGGCCGCGCCTCCGGTCTCGCGGATTTCGCCCTAGCCATGCAGGGACTTGGCAGCGCACCGATCACTCTCTACGGGCGGGAGGAGCAGAAGCGTTTCATTTTGCCCCGCGTAGCGGCCGGTACCGCGCTCGCGGCCTTTGCCCTCTCTGAGCCCGACGCCGGTTCCGACGTCAGTGCCATTTCCACGACCGCTCGACGCGACGGCAGTTCTTGGCGGCTGGATGGCGTCAAGACGTGGATCTCGAACGCAGGTCTCGCCGCCTTCTACGTCATCTTTGCTCGCACCGGTGAGGGGCCCGGAACCAAAGGTCTGTCCGCTTTCATCGTGGATGCCAACTGCGCTGGTTTGGACGTCTCTGAGCGGATCGATGTGATGGCTCCTCATCCCCTAGGCACGCTGCGTCTGAATGGTTGCCGCGTTCCTGACGACTGCTTGCTTGGCCAAGCAGGCGAAGGTTTCAAGATCGCCATGGCTACTCTCGACATCTTCCGTACTACGGTCGGCGCCGCAGCATTGGGCTTAGCTCGTCGGGCGATGGACGAAGCCGTCGAGCGGGCCCGCCAACGGCGCATGTTTGGCCGAGCGCAGGCGGAGTTTCAACTGACTCAGGAGAAGCTCGCGGATATGGCGATCTCCATTGACGCCTCCGCCCTGCTGATTTATCGCTCGGCCTGGACAAAGGACGTATCGGGAGGGCGAGTTACGCGCGAGGCTTCCATGGCCAAGCTGTTCGCGACCGAAGCGGCACAACAAGTGATTGACGCCGCTGTGCAGATCTTCGGCGGCCTGGGCGTCGTTCGTGGCGTGACGGTGGAGCGGCTGTATCGTGAAATCCGTGCGCTGCGTATCTATGAGGGGGCAAGCGAAGTGCTCAAACTGATCATTGCTTCCAAAGTACTGGAGACAGCCGATGCGGCGGTTCCCTCAGGTGCTGCCTCGTAGCTGTCCCAGGCTCGAAGAGGTTGCACAAGGCGCCAGGTCAGTTTTGACGAGGGAGTCTCGTGTCATTGAACACCAAGGGGCCGTTTGTTCGCCACCACGCCTTGGTCACAGGCGGCGGCCGCGGAATCGGTTTGGCGATCGCAAGGGCGCTGGCGCAATTCGGCGCTTCAGTCTCTCTGGTTGGTCGCAACGCCGAGACGTTGCAGGCTGGGGCAAGTCACATTACCAAAGATTACGGTGTGAAGGTCGCCACCGCTCAAGCCGACGTGGCCGACGAATCGGGGGTGCGGAAGGCCGTGGCGAGCGTTCGAAACGTTCTCGGCGCGCCGACAATCCTGGTCAATAACGCCGGTGTGGGCATCTCCTCGCCCTTTCTTAAGTCCGACGCAGCGTTCTGGCGAAAGATACTTGACACCGATTTGATGGGTGCCGTGTATTTCACGCAAGCGGTGCTGCCGGCCATGCTGGAATCGAAGTGGGGTCGGATCATCAATATCGCCTCGACGGCTGGCATCACCGGATACGCCTATATCACGGCATATTGCGCGGCCAAGCACGGAATGATCGGCCTCACACGTGCTCTTGCTGTTGAAACAGCCCGCACTGGCGTCACCGTCAACGCGGTCTGCCCGGGCTACGCCGATACCGAAATGACAACCGCAAATATCGCGAACATCACCAAGAAAACTGGTCGAACACGGGAGGAGGCAACGGCCAGCTTGGTCTCACGCAACCCACAAGGAAGACTGATTCAACCGGCGGAAGTGGCCGACGCGGTGGTGTGGCTCGCGGGCGACGATACCGCCTCTGTGACGGGACAAAGCATCGTCATTGCTGGCGGTGAACTTATGCCATAGCTTCTGCGAAATCTTTAGACATAGGCCGAGATACCGGTGATGCGCTCACCGATGATCAAGCGCTGAATGTCGTGGGTGCCTTCATAGGTATACACCGACTCGAGGTTGTTCATGTGTCGCATGACGCAGTAGTCCTCAACGATTCCATTTGCTCCCAGCAGCTCCCGGGCCAGCCGCGCTATTTCCCGCGCCATCCATACATTGTTCATCTTGAGCATGGAGACGTGCGAGGAGTGCATTCGATCTCGGTCTTTCAATCGGCCGACGTGCAATGCCAAGACCTGGGCCTTGGAAATCTCCGTGATCATCCACGCGAGTTTGTCCTGAACGAGCTGGTGCGAGGCGATGGGCTTGTTCGCGAACTGCTTGCGCGATTTCGCGTATTGTAAGGCGGTGTCATAGCACGCCATCGCCGCTCCTATGGCGCCCCAACCGATGCCATATCGCGCTTGCGTCAGGCAGGACAGGGGACCTCTGAGCCCATCGACGCCGGGAAGCAGGTTCTCGATGGGAACTTCACAATCGCTGAGCGAAAGCCCGGAAGTGACGGAAGCACGCATAGACCACTTTCCATGTACGTCCTGGGCCTTAAAACCCTTTGTGCCTTTCTCCACCAGAAAGCCGCGGATGCGGTCGTCCTCACATTTCGCCCACACGACGCTGACATCGGCTACTGAGCCGTTGGTGATCCACATCTTTTCGCCGTTCAGTACATAGCGATCACCACGTCGCACCGCGCGCGTGAGCATTCCGCCCGGGTTGGAGCCGAATTGCGGCTCGGTAAGACCGAAACACCCGATTGCTTGACCACTTTGCAAACGCGGCAGCCAGTGGTCCCGCTGCGTGGGAGAGCCATAGGCGAATATGGGGTACATCACGAGCCCGCTTTGTACAGAAACGAAGCTGCGCAGACCCGAGTCGCCTCGCTCGAGCTCCTGCATCACCAAGCCGTACGCCACATTCGACATTTCCGCGCAACCGTAACCCTTCAGGTTCGCGCCGAAGAATCCAAGCTCGCCGAGTTGCGGCACCAGGTCGATCGGAAAGGTCGCGTTTCGATAATGCGTCTCGATGACGGGTATCAGCTGTTCATCAACAAACTGCCTGGCCGTTTGTCTGGCCAGAAGCTCCTCGTCGGCGAGCACAGAATCGAAATCCAAATAATCCACACCGGGAAACGCGGGCATCACGTCCTCCTGCGCTTGACGCCTCCGAACGATTGCGTTCTACGTCGAAGGATGGAAAAAGGCCTGCGACCACCCCACGCTAGAGATCCGTGCGATCCGACGCTGTGATGGTCGTCACTGATGTTTGCTTTCGGACTCTTCAGACTGACGCGGTGGGCAAAAGGAAACTGGCGGCCTTCGTCGATTCCCATAGGGATCCTTGATGAATCACGCCTTCATTTGTGACGCCGTTCGCACGCCGTTTGGCCGCTATGGAGGCTCTCTATCCTCCATCCGCACCGATGACTTAGCCGCGATTCCGATTCGTGCCTTGATGGAGCGGAACCCACAAGTCAGCTGGCAAGCGATCGACGATGTCGTTTTCGGCTGCGCGAATCAAGCCGGTGAAGACAATCGCAACGTCGCACGGATGGCGGCTTTGTTGGCTGGATTGCCGCCCGATATTCCTGGCACGACCGTGAATCGCTTGTGCGGATCGAGCATGGATGCGATTGGAATGGCCGCGCGAGCCATCCGGTGCGGAGAGGCCGAGCTCGTTGTCGCGGGAGGCGTGGAAAGCATGTCTCGCGCTCCTTTCGTGATGGGGAAAGCCGAGGCACCCTTCAGTCGAAACGCTGAGATTTTTGACACAACCATCGGATGGCGCTTTGTTAATCCCGTTATGAAAAGCAAGTACGGGATTGATTCCATGGCCGAGACTGCGGAAAACGTGGCAGAAGATTTCCATATCTCTCGCGCAGATCAAGACGCTTTTTCCCTGCGAACGCAACAGCGATGGGCCAAGGCTCAGGCGGCTGGTTTCTTTGACTCAGAAATCATTCCAACGCCTGTCCCTCAGAAAAAGGCGCCTCCCAAGGTCTTTCACACCGACGAGCATCCCCGGCCCGATACGACTTTCGAAGCCCTCGCTCAACTGAAACCCATCGTGAAGCCGGAGGGAACGATCACCGCCGGCAATGCCTCAGGGATCAACGATGGTTCATCCGCCCTGCTCCTGGCGTCCGAACGGTCAGCAGAAAAGTACGGTTTAAGGCCTCGCGCTCGGGTTTTGGTCACGGCCGTTTCCGGAGTCGCTCCTCGCATCATGGGGATGGGGCCTGTGCCGGCCAGCCGCAAAGCTCTCGCCAAGGCGGGGCTGTCGTTGTCAGAAATGGGTGTGATCGAGCTGAACGAAGCATTTGCTGCGCAAGCGCTTGCCGTGTTGCGCGATCTCGGCCTGGCGGATGATTCCGAACACGTAAATGCAAATGGTGGAGCCATTGCGATTGGTCATCCACTGGGCGCAAGTGGGGCGCGGCTCGTTACCACGGCGACCTATCAACTCGAAAAGCTCGGCGCACGCTATGCGTTGTGCACGATGTGTATCGGAGTTGGCCAAGGGATCGCCACGATCTTGGAGCGTTGTTGACGTACGCGAAGCGAGCTTTTTTTGCTAACTGAGTATTGCAGTACCATAATGCTTCTTAAGGAGGCTTTCGATGGCTACCCCCACACGGGACAATTCGCGAAACCCAAGCGATCTCGCCGAAACGCTGGTGCGCGATTTGGTTTTGGACAAACCGTCGTCAGCGCGAGTGTTTGAAACGTTGGGAATTGATTACTGCTGCGGCGGCGCCCAGATCCTGGCCGAAGCCTGCAAGCGGGCGAACCGCTCCTTGGAGGAAGTGACCGCCGCCTTGGAGAAGGCCGACTCAGCTTCTCCAGAGAAGGACTGGCGAAGCGCGTCTCTTACGGAACTTGCGCAGCACATTGTCGATCGACACCATGCCTTCACACAGGCAGAGATCTCTCGCCTCAACGGGTTGCTGGGGAAGGTCGTGGGGCTCCACGGCGCAATCCATCCTGAGTTATCCCGCGTACAGATGACATTTGCGGGACTGGCGGAAGAACTGCGGGAGCATATGCGCAAGGAAGAGGATTTGCTCTTTCCTTACATAGCCCAAATAGAAGAGGCTGCCCGAACCAGGAGACGTCCCCCGGAGCCTATGTTTGGAACGGTGCAAAATCCAGTGGCGGCGATGATCATGGAGCACGAGGCTTCCGGCCAGGCGCTTGAGAAGCTACGTGAAACGACCCACAACTATGCTGTCCCACCCGACGGCTGTCCCAGTTACCGCGCTCTGTATCAGGCATTGCCTGCCTTCGCCGCGGATTTGCACGAACATATCCATCTTGAAAATAACATCCTATTTCCTCGGGCCATCGAGCTCGAAGAGAGGCTGTTCGGATACTCGAGATAGGTTAGCCATAAGTGTATGGCTCTTGCAAGAGAAGGAGGATTTCGATGGCAAAGGCGGCACGCAAAGTGAGTACGGCCCAACCGGAAATCGCTGGACCGAATGTGGATGCAGTTCTTCGTATCATGGACGCGATGGAGAAAGCATGGAGCGACAAGAATCTTGCTGAACTTTTCGATCATTATTGGCACAGCGACGGATTCGTCCTTTTCACTTCGCGTGGCGCTTATTATGGTTGGGAAGCAGCGAAGCAGATGTTAGAGGGATACTTTGACAACTTAGAGGAAATTAGCTTGAAATTTGGGCCGCGCAAAGTACGAGTTTTTGGCGATGTGGCTACTGTCGTATACGAATGGCGCACCGATGGATGGTCCAAATTGAATGGCGCTCGTCTTCTGCGAGAAGGCTACGGTACCGATGTATTTCTTCGAGAGCAGGAGGGCTGGAAGTTGTATCACAATCATGTCTCTTTGGGCCGTCCCGGAACCAGTCATATGCAGGATCATCCCTGGTGATCATAATGCCGCACCGGAACGATTCAGAAATTGCCGAGACAGATCGAGAAAACATAGGAGTATATCTTGCGTTCTAGCGCCACACTGTTTCAACGAGAACCACAGATTGCGGTCATGAAATCGCGTTCCAGATTGCCCGATATAGGCGGATTGCTCATTCGAGCCGCTGTTCGCTCGGACTCCCCAATACTTATGGCTTTGGATCAGGAAGTCACAGGACTCGCCAAACGCAAGTACTGGAAGGAATCATTTGCACGTCTTGGCTCGCGACGTCAATCGCAGCGTTTCATTCTGGTTGCCGAAAACCAGGGTCATATCGAAGGGTTTATTGTGGGCGAAATACGTGCCTGGGAGTTTGGCGAGCCACCCTGCGGCTGGGTTTTTGCGATTCAGGTGCATCCCAAAGCTCGGTTGCAGGGCATTGCGACTCGTCTTTTCGAAGCTCTCTGCGATAGGTTTCGGCGTGCCGGAGTCACGAAGGTGCGCACTATGATGGCTCGCGACAATCATCTTGTTCTTTCTTTTTTCCGCAGTCAGGGAATGATGGCAGGACCGTTTATTGAATTGGAGATGGCGCTTGATTGACAGCATGGAAGGAAGCATTTCGTGAAACTGCAAAAGGCAAGCTCTTTTGCCCTGTATGCGGTGCTGGAACTGGCCGCCCATCCGGCTCAGCCGCTCTCCGGCACGGAAATCGCCGAGAAATACGGCATCTCTGCGCATCATCTGGCTAAGGTGTTACGGGATTTAGGGCGAGCGGGAATCGTGGAAGCGGCCCGAGGAGTGGGTGGAGGCTATCGGCTCGCCGCCAATCCGAAGCGGCTCACGCTGCTCGATGTGATCCAGATCTTTGAACCCGTCCGGCCAGTGGATCCTGCAAACAGTGATTTGAGAACCGCTACCGACGCCGGGCGCGCCCTGCAGACTGTGCTCGATGAGTTGGATGACCATACTCTCGCCACGTTTCGTTCCATCACCATCTCGACGATGCTGAAATGGATGGCGCGCGGGTCCTCGACGACTAGGACAAAGCCGGCTCGGAGGGCTGCCGCGCAGCGTTGATGCCGGCAGTGCGTAGGCAAGAGTTCTTGAAGCAGATCTAAGAAAGGGCGCCCGTGCCAGGAAAGCCAATTATGGTATTATGGTACCACAATAATATTGACAAGCACCTCGCGCGGGTCTAGAGTGCTAGGCACTAAGCAGGCGCGGCGGTGAGGAAGGAGGGCATCGTGGCTACGACTTTGATCCCCGAAATGGTCTCGCTTGATTCCCTATTTGCGTTTTGCCGGGAAACGGCCCAGGACCCTGAATTCACCGTCGCCAAACGCTGGCTCGCGGAGCACCCGGGAAAGAAAGCGATCGGCTGTTTTCCGATCTATTGCCCGGTAGAATTGATCCACGCATCGGGCATGTTACCTCTCGGCATCATCGGCGCCGGCAATCAAATCGAGATCACCTTTGCTGATGCCCGTTTCCAGTCCTTCGTTTGCTCGATCGTCAAGAGCACGCTCGAATTGGGTTTGACAAATCGACTCAAGTTTTTGGAGGGGATGCTGTTCCATTCGATCTGTGACCCGGCCAGAAACCTCTCGAGTGTTTTTGAGCGAAACTTTCCGGATCTGCTCGTGGAATACATTCATTTTCCGCAGAATTTTGCCTCCCCGCTCGCAAGGCAATACTTGGCCACCGAGTATCGGCGCATTTTGGACAGTCTCGCACAGAGATCGGGGCATCGACCGACGCCAGATGATCTGAACTACAGCATCGAACTCTACAACCGAATTCGCGCCCGGTTGCGCGAGATCTACCAGATTCGGACGGAAACGCCGCATTTGCTCTCGGCTGCGGAATCGTTTGTGCTCACACGGGCGGGCACGTTGATGGCTCCGGAGGACTTCTTGAAATTACTCGATCGGGCGGTCGTCGATCTTCCACGTCGCCCGATTCGGCCGAAGGACAGGATTCGAGTGGTTTTGGAAGGCTCGTTCTGCGAGCTTCCGCCAGTCGGGTTGATCGAAACGCTGGAAGAGGCTGGCTGCTACATTCTCGATGATGATTTCCTACGGGGATGGAGATGGTTCACTGAAGATGTGCCTCTTCAAGAAAATCCTTTGGCCGCTTTGGCCGAGAGCTATTCCGAACGTGCCTACTATTCCGGCACAAAACATGACTCCCGCGAAGCGAAGGCCGCTCACCTGATTCGCTTGGCCAAAGAAAAGAAGGCGGATGCCGTCGTCTTTCAAGCCGCGAAGTTCTGTGAACCGGCACTGTTTGACTACGCGCTTTACCGCAAGGCTCTCGAGGATGCAAAGATCCCGCACCTGTTGCTGGAATTCGAGGAGAAAACCTGGAGTTTTGACCGCGCTCGCTCGGAGGCGGAAACGTTTGTGGAGTCGTTGTTGTTTGACTAAAGGAGTTGGTCATGGCGCAAGGCACAGCAAAGACGGATTACCAGGGACGCATTCACAATCTCCAGAAGGACATGATTGGCCGCTATTATTCCCGGCTAACTGCGGCGGCGGAAAACAAGGGAGAGAAGGCTATTTACATGCTGATCAGCGGCAATCCTGTGGAGCTGATCGAGGCCTTTGACATGATCCCAGTCTATCCGGAAGTCAACGCTTTGCAACTGGCCGTGAAAAAACAGTCGTTGCCTCTCATTTTGGCGGCCGAGGAAATGGGCTATTCAACCGACAACTGCGCCTACGTCAAGGCCGATATCGGGATGTATTTTGCAGGGCGTAAGACGCCCTTCGCCACCATTCCAGAGCCCGACTTGATTCTTTGCAACTACGTTGGCTGCAACGTGTACTTGCAGTGGTTCGAGCACCTGAAGGAATACTCCAAAGCCCCGATTTATAATTTGGACGTTCCGTTTTTCCGCACCCGCAGTGAAGATCCCTCGGAAGAGGATGTCCATTACGTAGTCAAGCAGCTCGAGGAGCTCATTGAAATTCTGGAGCGCATGAGCGGTAAGAAGCTCGACTATCAGAAGCTCCAGCACATTGTTGAGCTCTCCGGTGAAACGGGAGCGTTGTGGTCCGAGATCAAGAGGCTCGCGCGCCAGCGTCCGACGCCCTTTGATGCCTATTTTGATTCCGTGATGATGATGGCCCCTTTGTACTGCCTACGAGGCACCGAGGATGGACTTTGGTTTTTCCAGGAAGCGTACAAGGAGATGAAGCAGCGGGCGGACAATCGCGAGGGGCCCCTTTCGGAGGAAAAGTTCCGTGTCGTGATGGAAGGGCCGCCGCCGTGGCCCTATTTGCGACAGTTCCGCGACATGTTCAGTCGTTGGGGCGCGGTGGCCGTGGCGTCAACATACTCAACCGTAGGTGGGATCTGGGAGTTCGGCTTTCGTCACGACCCCCAGCATCCGCTCGAGAGTATCGCTCGGCACATGCTGCAGTGGAATCTAACGAACCGAAATTTCCTTCAGCGCTACCGGCAGATCAAAGAGTATGTGGACGACTGGGCTGCCGATGCGTTGGTCATCCACTCTGTGAAGAGTTGCAGGCTGTTTTCGGCGGGCCAAGGCGACATGCGGGAATATTTCACCAAGCAACTCAACGTTCCTACGCTGTTGATCGAATCAGACCTGGAAGACCCACGGTATTTCTCCGAAGCCCAGTTGCGTAACCGTGTGGATGCATTCTTTGAGGCACTGGAGCACCAAAGGATGCTGGTCAAATCGTGAAGGCACAGAGAAAGGCGGGGCCAGATGACTTACGGAGGCGGGGTAGATGTCGGATCGACACAGACGAAAGCGATCATTTTGTCCGAAGACCGCAAGATTGTCGGGCGTGCTTTGATCAACACCGGGGCGAATGTCTCGATGGCGGCTGAGCGGGCGTTCCGGGAAGCGATCCATTCTGCCGGAATTGCGTCAGACAGCATCGCTTATGTAGTAGGGACCGGATACGGGCGCTACAAAGTGAATTTCGGAAATGCTCAGATTACCGAGATCTCCTGCCATGCCCGTGGAGCAAATTTTCTTTTCCCAAAAACACGTACGGTCATCGACATGGGAGGCCAGGACGCCAAAGGCATTCGTGTGGGCGAACAGGGCGACGTAAAGGACTTCGTAATGAATGACAAATGTGCCGCCGGGACGGGGCGCTTCCTTTCCAACGCAGCTGAAACCGTGGGGCTCAGCTTGGATAAGATCGGTCCCATCTCTCTTGAAGCGAAGAAACCCGTACGCCTCAGCACAGTCTGCGCCGTATTCGTTGAATCCGACATCATGTCTTACTTGGCGGAAGGCAAGACCGTGCCAGATATCCTGGGTGGCGTACACAGCGCCATTGCGGCCCGTACTGTGGCGTTGGTACGCCGCGTGGGCATTGAGCCTGAGGTCGCCTTCACGGGCGGCGTATCACGGAACATCGGGATGGTGAAGGCACTCGAGGAGAAGCTGGGATTGCCAGTCAACGTTTGTGACGATTCGCATTTCATCGGCGCCATTGGCGCGGCGATCTTCGCGCTCGAGCGAGCGTTGGGCAGCGATGCTTCGGAGCGATCGGGCAAGAGGGGGCAAGCAGCGGCGCCGGCGTCATCGCCGACCGCGCGATAGGAAGCGCCGAATCCCAGACGAGGTGCTTTATGACTTATGTAGCCGGAATTGATATCGGATCCAGAAGTACGAAGGCCGTCCTACTGGACGAGTCGCGACGGGTCTGTTCCAGCGCGCTCGTCAAAACCCGGCCAGACTTCCCCGGCGTTGCCCGCGAGGCGATGGAACAGGCTCTAGCCAAGGTAGGCGGCCACGATGAGGATGTGAAGTACGTGGCGACGACCGGCCTCGGGCGCTATAACATCCCGTTCCGCGATATTCAAATCACCGACATCACCTGTGCCGCCCGCGGAGCGGAATTCTTGTTTCCCAATACGGCCTGCGTCCTCGACGTGGGCGGGCAAAGCACCCGCGCCATCCGGTTGCGCGAAGGCGGCAAGGTGAAGGAATTCAAATCCAACGATAAATGTGCAGCTGGATCGGGAGGATTCCTGGAACGGGCCGCTCACTATTTGGAGATTCCTCTCACCGAGCTCGGTCCACTCTCGATGGCCGCCGAAAAGCCCACCACAATCAGCAGCGTATGCGCGGTGCTGGCCGAGTCAGAGATCATCAATCACGTCAGCGAAGGGCAGAGCGTGGAAAACATCATCCGTGGAATCCATAATTCGCTGGCTTCAAGGTCCAAGGCACTGCTGTCACGAGTCGGGCTGGAAGACGAAGTTACCTTCGTCGGCGGTGTGGCCCGCCAGAGCGGAATGGTGGAGGCTTTGAAGCGAACCATCAACCGGCCCGTGAATGTCAGCAAGGAACCCGACACGGTCGCTGCCTTGGGTGCCGCGTTGCTCGCTTATCAGCGCCTGCAGAAGCTCGGGGGAATTCGGGAACCGGAATCCTACGTTTTCGGCTAGTCGAAGGAATCCGTTTCTAGGCCTTGTGTCGAGTCACGAACCGGTGGGGGACGGGGGATCCGCAAATCGCTTCTTCACTTCCTCGGGAATCGGCTGGCTTTGAAACTGCAGCGGATCTACACTGACGCGCCTCACCCAAACGCGCTTCTCGAAGATCTCCAGTCCGAGGGCACCATCCGGCCTATAAACCCGGTGTTGAACTGAAAAGCTGGTGCGGCCCCACTCCGTGATGCAAGTCTCATAGACGACCTCGTCACCAAAATCCGAAGGCACGATGAATCGCGCGCGCAGGTCAACCAGGGGCAGACCGATAATGTCATAGGTTTTCAGCATCACCGGCTTGAACAATCCGGCCTTTGCAAAGAGCGCATTGGTGCAGGCATCCCCATACTCGAAATAGCGGGGGAAAAAGACGGCTCCTGTCGAGTCGCAGTCTCCCCATTCGATCTGAACGTGCCTTCGATTGATCAACATAACGGGCACTCCTCTTTGTTCGACGAGGCAATCTAGCAACGGCGGTTCATCTTGACAAGTGTCGAGTCTCGTACGTGAGCCATCTCACTCTGTTGAGTGATATCGGTCACAGCGAGCATACTAACTGTTTGTGACGATGTCAGCCGCCTGTGCCACGCTGCGCGATGACAGAGTGGTTGGGAGTTTAAAACGGAGGTCTCTGCATGAAGCTCCCTGACACCATCCAGCCCATGAACGTAGCCCCGGCGGGGTTTGACGCTGCCCGTGACCTTCCGAAAGGGTTCCTCGATTTCCTCCACCCCCTGGACCAAGCCTTTACTCCCTGCCAGCGTGACCTGATTCACAAGCGCGGCGCAGCACTCGAGGCGGCACACCAGGGTAAGCTTCCCGATTATCTTCCTGCCTCGCAGGCGACACAGGAGAACTGGCAGATCGAGCTGCCCGAATGGTGCCAGGACCAGCGCAACCAGATGACGGGCCCGGCGGACGACGCTGAGCTGGTCGTCAAGATGCTAAATTCCGGGGCGCCCGGCGTCATGCTCGACCTCGAAGATTCCGTGGCTAACACCTGGTCCCATCTTTCCCAAGGCGTCCAAAACGTACTCGCCGCACTGCGCGGTGAACTGGGCTACTTCGACCGCAAGCGAAATCGAACCGTTACGATCCAGCCTAGCAAGACCGCGATTTCGGTCCGGCCACGGGGGCTGCACATTCACCAGGCAGGAATGATGTCGGGCGAGATCCTGCCGGCATCGCTTTTCGATGTGGCCTTGGTTGCTTTCCAAGTGGACCCTGCCGAGCTGAAGCACCCTCTGATGTTCTACATTCCGAAGTCGGAGTCCGCCGAAGAAGCGCTCTGGTGGCGCGACCTTTTCCAGGCCATCAGCCGAGCCAGAGGCTGGCCGAGGGCTGCGATCAAGTGCATGGCTTTGGTCGAGTCGCATCCTCTGGCCTTTCAGATGGAGGAGTTTGCCTACCATCTCCGCGAACACCTGCTGGCGTTGAACCTGGGACGATGGGACTACATGGCGAGTCTCATCCACTTCAATCTGCATGATCCACGGTGGGTTTTGCCGGACCGCAACACGATTCCGCACGACGTGGCCTTTTTCCAGACGGTTCGAAATCGCATGCCGGAAATCTGCCACAAACACGGAATGCTCGCCATTGGAGGCATGACGGCGCTCTATCCTAATCGGGAAGATCCGGAATTGAACGCGCGGGCACTCGCCGTTCTTGAGAAGGACAAGAAAAACGAAGCCACCTGCTTGATGGACGGCGCATGGACGGGCCACCCTGATCAAAATGAAATTGCCGTGAAGCAGTTTCCCTACCCGAACCAGCTGAAGGCGCGTCCCTCCCGCCCGGACGAGCGGCCCGACTTGCGGCCCATTCCTACTGGTGTCGGCAAACGGACAGTTGCAGGGACGCGGGCGGCCGTTCGCACGGTAATTCGTTACCGTCAAGGTGTGTTGGCTGGCCGCGGCGCAAGTTTGCTTGACGGCTACATGGAGGATCTAGCAACAGACCGTATCTACCGGCTGATGATCGCGCAGCGGATGCGGCATCGTGACGCGGTCCGAATCGTGGATGATAGCGGTCAGCCAGTCCCCCACACACCGGAACGGATCACGCAGCTTTTTGATGAGGAGCTGTCGCGCATCCTGCGCGAATTGCCGGGAGACACCTCATCGGAAACCATCGAACAATTCAAACAAGCCCGCTTGCTCAGCGAAAAGCTGATTGTCTCAGGCGAATTCACGCCCGTCTGACGTAGACGCCGTGAGAGCAGTATCTTTCGTTCCTCACCGATAGACTCCATATTCCTTGCAGGTATCGATCATGGCGTGCAAGTTGGCCGCCACAGCGTTGTCGACGGTTGCTCCTGTCGACAGGATGTAGCCACCCTCTTGTCCCACATCGTCAATCAGCCGCTCGACGTGCGCTTTGACCTCTTCCGGTTTCCCGGCGATCAGCAGCGACGAGGGTAGGTTTCCCCCGAAGCACGCCCATCCAGTGAAGCGCCTTTTCACCTCGCGCAGATCGGTCTGATCGAACATCCAGATGGTTCGGCCCGCGGGGATGTCCGGGTCATGGATCGTGTCGAGGCGCTTGTTATAGCCTCCCTCCACGAACAGGTACGGGATCAACCCTTCCTCAATCAGCCCTAGGATCACCGCCTTGAGTGTCGGCCAATAAAACGTCTCGAAATCTTTGACCGACATGAAGCTGTCTGCGCCCTTGTGAAGCGGTATGAAAACCACCGGACTCCGCGAGTTTTTGGCAGAGCGGACACCCGCGTCAATGGCGAGCGGCACGAATCGCTCGAGCGCCGCTAGCACCGCCTTCGGCTGGCGGAATTTGTCAAGCATGATCGCGCGCGTGCCGCGCAGGGTGTCGCCCACGATGTCGAATGGCGCCTTCGTAAAGCCGCCCATCAGCCCGGTTAGCCCCAGGGTCGAAATGATTTCGCGATCGATCGCGCGGCAGGCTTCGATCCATTCCATCGCGGCTCGGCCTGCCTCCAGAACTCTCCACAGCGCTTCTTGTACGGTTGGGAGACCGAAGGAAATCATGGCTGCTCCGACCGACGGCAGCTCGAGAACGTCCGTCGGAGGTGCCAGCATTTGCAGCGCACCGAGAGGCCCAAACACCCGTGGAAAGTAGCTGCGGATAAAAAAGCCAGAGGGGTCGTTGATAAGCTGTTTGTACTCGTCCGCCCGCATGTATTCGTCTTCGACGCATTGATAGGGCTCATCGGGCGGCACTCCGTGTCCCGGCCAGCGATAGAGCTTATAGCCGAGGATCTCCAGGACTTTGCCTGAACCATAGAGTGCGGTGCCGGCCATCGTATCGGGTAAGAAGTCCGCGTGGAATTTCCGCAGTGCGTAGGCAAGCCGTTCGTAGTCATACATCGCTTGCTCGGAGGTGACACCTGCATACACAAAAGGATAAAAACCCATCGCAGGGCAAACCGGCACTCGCTCCGGTTTCTTAAGGGTGATGACATCGAGGAACATCTGGACGCGACGCTGGTAGGAATCTTCGACCGCCGCGTTCGCAAACTCGATGCCTTCAGGGAATTTCCATCGCCTGGCGCGCTCCTCGAACTTCGGTGCCGATGCCGGTGCCTGCGGTTGGCTCCCCATGCCTTTCACTCCCTTCCGCGCCTGCTCCCAGCGCTCCGCGTTGCCGCCTATGCTGAAGGTTCTGGCGCTCGGCCGGCGTGACAAGAGGCACGCCCCTTGGTGATGGATATCACAGCCCAGCCCAACCCCTAACGGCAAACTAGCATGATTAGTTACGGTCCTAAGCCCCACCCTGAGCGCGTCCCAGCCTGGGAGGGTAGTGAAACGAAGAGCTGCGAGGAGGCACACCTTGGATGAAAAAGGCAAGCAATTGGTCCAGCACATCGCTGAAATGCAAGAAGAGGATGCTGTAAAACTGGCTCGGGAGATGCTCGACGCCGGATACGACCCAGTCCGGCTCCTGGGACACTGCCGGGAGGCCATGGAATTCGTTGGCAAACGCTACGAGGAAGGAGAGTATTTCCTACCTGAACTGATGCTCGCCGGCGAAATGCTTAAGGCCATTGGAGACATGGCCAAGCCCTTAATCAAGCAAGACACGTCTGGCGGCACCACTGCCGGCACGGTCGTCATCGGAACGGTCGAGGGTGACCTGCATGACATCGGCAAGAATATCGTCACGTTCATGCTTGAAATCAACGGCTTCAAAGTGGTCGATCTCGGTATCGACGTGCCGATCTCAAACTTCGTCGACAGCATCAAGCAGCACAAGCCCCAAGTCGTAGGTCTCAGTGGTTTCCTGACCCTGGCTTTCGACGCGATGAAGAAGACGGTCGAAGCGATCCAGAAGGCCGGCTTGCGTGACAACATCAAGATCATGATCGGCGGCGGTCAGGTGGATGAAACCGTCAAGAATTACACCGGCGCAGATGCCTTTGGCCTAAATGCAATGGATGCGGTATCCCTCTGTAAGCGCTGGGTGCCAGCATGAGCATGGGCCGTGCGGTTTCCTCTGGAGCGGACCTTTATGAGGAGCGACAGAAGCGACTGATCGATGCCATCGAACTCCGCGTGCCAGATCGCTTGCCGACGATTCTTTTTTCGCATTTTTGGGTCGCCCGCTACTGCGGCATGACGTGCCGCCAGGCCATGTATGACTACGAAAGTCTTGCCGCAGCCATGCGCAAGGCTGTCCTCGATCTTGAGCCAGACGCCTTTCAGCCCGTCCATGCCTCAGTGGCATTCGGGCCTACGATGGACATCCTCGACTACAAACAGCTGGAATGGCCGGGTCACAAGGGACTCGCTGAGGACGTCGGCTTTCAGTACTTGGACGCCCCCTACATGAGGGCGGAAGAGTACGACGACTACATCCTCGACCCAACCGGTTTTATGCTTCACACCTACATGCCGCGTGTCGCCGGGGCGCTCGAGCCACTTTCGCAGCTGCCGCAGTATCCTGGCGTCCTCCACACGCGAATCATTCAATCGATGGAAACCTACGCCCGGCCCGAAGTGCGTCGCGCCCTGGAAGTGTTGATCCGAGCGGGCGAAGAGATGCAGAAAATGCGTGCGGTGCAAAGCCGCGCGGTGCAGGACCTAAAGGATCTGGGCTTCCCGGTTGCATCATACGGAACAAGCCACGCGCCTTTCGACGTGGCCGCGGACTACTTGCGCGGGTCCAAAGGAGCGATGCTGGATCTGTTCCGCAATAAAGACAAGCTTCTGAACCTAATGGACCGGCTGGCGATCCTGATTCCACGAGCTGGAATCGAGGCCGTTAAGGCGGCTGGTGGAAACATGATCTTCATTCCCCTGCACTGGGGACTGGATGGGTTTATGTCGCCCAAGCAATTCACCACGTTCTTCTGGCCGCCGTTCCGAACAGTGCTGTTGACCCTGATCGAAGCGGGAATCTATCCGCACGTCCTGTGGGAAGGAGATTGCACCTCGCGGCTGGATGTGATCAAAGACGTGCCGCCGGGCAAATGCATCTATTTCTTCGAGCGCACGGATATGTTCAAGGCGAAACAAGCCTTGCGCGGCACGGTATGTATCCGAGGCAACGTGCCGGCGTCGATGCTGATTGCCGGCTCGCCGGACGAGGTCCGAGACCACTGCAAGAAGCTCTTCGAGGTTGTGGGTGACGGTGGCGGCTTCATTTTGGACGCCGGCGTGGGTGTGCCCGACGAGGCCAGACCGGAGAATGTGTTGGCGATGTATCAGTTCGCAAAGCAGTGTGTGTATTGAAGGATCGATGCCCGTCCTCATGAATCTTCGCCTCCCCCTGACGGTCGAGGAAATCGCCTCCTCCTGGGGTTCCCGGCGGGCCAGATTGGCCTCGTCGCGCATGATGGCGATGCTCGCCGAACTACTTGTCCGGATCGAAGCGGAAGGTTGGATTCAGCCGAGAATCAGTTTCCAAGTTTGGCCGATCGTCTCAAACGGACCCGGGTGGCTCGAGGTGCGTGGCGGCTCAAGACTCTCTTCACCGACGCTCGGCCATCACCTGCCGGGCGCCCTTTATTTGGCGGCTGGAGTCTGCACGATCGGCGACGCCGTTGAAAAGCGCGTCAGCCAAGGGTTCGCCGCAAGCGACAGGCTCCGGGCGGTTATGCTCGATGAAATTGGCACGCTGACGCTTTTTCGCTTGGGAGACCAACTGGAAGAACTGTTCGAAACAGAGGCGAGACGACGAGGGCTTCAGGCCGGAGGAATGCTGAGCCCCGGCGAAGATGGCTTTGAGATTTCGCAACAGGCCGCGGTCCTTGCTCTTGCCCACGGCGCGGAGATTGGCGTTTTGCAGACAACTACTGGCATGCTCGTGCCCCGAAAAAGTCTTGCGGCGGTCGTCGGATGGGGAGATCACATGCCGCACTGGAGCCGCGGCGAGCGCTGCGCGCGGTGCGGTGCGCGGGCACGCTGTCCGCATCGCCGAGTAAAGATGAGCGAGGTTCGACAGTGACCGGCACCGAAGAATCCCAGCTTTCCGGCCATCGGGTTACGTTCGAGCCCAGCGGACAATACATCTGGAGCCTCCCGGCCGAAACACTGCTGGACACGGCCCGGCGTGCCGGTGTTCGAATCGCAAGCGTGTGCGGTGGCCGTGGCCTCTGTAAATCGTGCACGGTGCAGGTGACACAAGGCCCGGTCGGGCCGCCATCTCCACAGGACGTGGAGTTTTTTTCGCCCGAAGAACTTGCCAACCACTGGAGGCGGGCCTGCCAAACGCGGGTGTGCGGCGACTGCCGCGTGGAAGTTTCAGCGCGCGCACGTGCAATGCCGATGCGCACCGAAGTCGAAAGCGAAGATGTCTGGGTGCGTCCCGACCCGGCCGTTCGGCTCTATCCGGTCAAGGTGGCAACTCCCAGTCTGGAATATCCAGCCGCCGATGACCATCGGCTCTTGACAGCCCTCAACGAAAGCTGGCCTGGCACATGCTCGAGAATCGACCTCGACGTGCTGCGCCGTCTCCCTAGCAAACTGCGAGCTCTGGGTGGGCAGGTGGTGGCAATTGTCCGCTTCGGTGAAATCATCGACGTCATTCCGCCGGAAAAAGGTCCCTTGCCGGGGCTCGCCATCGACATCGGGACGACCAACCTCGGTGTGCTCCTCGTCGATCTGCGCAACGGCCGAACGCTCGCGAGTTACGCGATAGAGAACCCGCAGAGCAGTCACGGCGCAGATGTCATCACGCGCATCGGTAAGGCGCGATCATCCCCGGAGCGTCTGAGGCAATTGCATGACCTGGTGGTCACGGGCATCAACGACGCGGCGCGCGAATTGTGTGAGTCACAGTCCCTCAGCCCCGAGCAAGTTGCCGATGTGGTCGTAGTAGGCAATACCGTGATGCACCACTTGCTCTTCGAACTTCCCGTCGAACACCTGGGAGCGGTACCGTTTGTGGCGGCGGCCGCGAGTGCGATTGACGTCAAAGCACGCGACATCGGCATCAGGGCCGCGCCCGGCGCTTACGTCCACGCCATCGCCAATATCGCAGGGTTCGTAGGGGGCGATCACACGGCGGTGCTCCTCGCCATCGGAATGGATCACGAAGAGAAAACGGTCGTTGCCCTCGACATCGGCACCAATACCGAGATTTCGCTAGCGCACAAAGGCCGTCTTCGGACGATTTCGTGTCCGTCGGGGCCGGCGCTAGAGGGCGGGCACATTCGGTGCGGCATGCGCTCAGCGCGCGGAGCGATTGAAGCGGTGGAGATCTCAGGAGATCAAGTGCAACTCAAGACGATCGGGAATGCGCCGCCGGTTGGCATTTGCGGGTCAGGGGTAGTTGACGCGACGGCGCAGTTGTATCTGGCAGGCATCGTGAATCGGACGGGCCGGATGAACAGGGAGCACCCGCGTGTGCGAATGCGCGAGCGACAGCCCGAATTTGTACTCGCAGGGGAGCAGGAAGCCGGGGATGCGGCCATCGTCTTCAGCCAGCGGGATGTTCGCGCCGTGCAGCTTGCCAAGGGGGCTATTCGGGCTGGGATTCAAGTGCTACTGGACGAGGCAGGATTACGCGAAGAACAGATCGACCAAGTGATCATCGCGGGAGCCTTTGGAAACTATCTTGACCTTGTGAGTGGCGTAGTGATTGGCCTGCTGCCCGACCTGCCGCTCGATCGTTTCGCGCAGGTTGGTAACGCGGCAGGAATCGGGGCAAAGCTCGCGCTTGTCTCCTACCCGCACCGCGCTACGGCGCAAAGCATCGCGATGAGCAGCGAGTACATTGAGCTGGCGGGATCGCCAGGCTTTAACAGGGCTTTCCGGCGCACCATGCTCTTCCCGAATCACAAAAGAAGCTAACAGGAGACGAACATGGCCATTCCAGGTGTGAGCATCATTGGCGACCGCATCAATCCGGGCTTCAAAGCCACGAAAGCACTGATCGAAGCGGAAGATATCGCCGGCTTGCAAGCCTTGGCCGTGCGCCAGGTGCAGGCCGGAGCATGGTGCCTCGACGTGACCGTCGGGTCGAGAGGGTATCAGGACTCTCAGTTCCTCACGGAAGTGATCAAGGCCTTGCAAGCGGCCGTGGATGTACCTCTTTGCTTCGACTATCCGAGTGCGGCTGTTCAGGAAGTCTGTCTGAAGGCCTATGATCCGGCAAAGGCGAGAGGCCAGAAGCCGGTCGTGAACTCACTCGCCGAGACGCGACAGGAAATGCTTGACCTCGTGAAAATTTGTCCCTTCCAAGTAATCGTGATGGCGTCGGAACGCCTCGAAGCCGGCTCGCCAAAATCGAACAAGGTGGCGAGCGAAGTGCTTGGCGTGGCCAGGCGCATGACTTCGAGGCTCACCCAAGAAGGTGGGCTTTCCCGTGGCGACATTTTTGTCGATGTGACGATCCACAGCCTCGTATCGGACTTGGAAGGGCTCACCAAGATGGCGTTGGAAGCCATCGCTTCGATCGGCCAAGATCCCGAACTGAAGGGCGTACACATCATCGGTGGAATGACGAACATCGGGACCATGCTGCCACCGCTGAAATTTGACGGCGTCCCTCTCAGGCAACTCGTTGAGAATGCATTCCTGACTCTTGCCGTACCACGCGGATTCGACACGATCATGGGAACACCGTGGAACAATTTTCAGATGCTGCCCGATGACAACGTCGTGTTGCAGACGCTCAAGGATTTCACGGAACGGAAAGGGCTCAGCGCAATGCGCAGACTTCGCCAGCTCTGGGCGCGCGGCCAGCAGGAGAAATCGGCAATCGAGAAATGAGGCGCACCTTTGCTTAGTTCTCACGCCGCCGTCGAATCGAGTATCGAGAGACGGTTGGGCATTCTGGCCGCTTGTCTTCGGCGTGGCCCGCTCTGAAAACACACCTTCTCTGCAAACCGCGTCACCAGCAGCCAAGGGCAACCAGATGATCCCCGCGACAAACCTAGCTTGCCCCAGGGCGATCCGTAGCTTTGACCTGTTCGGCACCAGCGCCGCGCAAGCAATCTTCGATCTCGGCCCGCGCTGCGTCGGACGGTTCCAGCACGCCGATTAGAATCTTGCCCTTTGAAACTTCTGGGTCGTAGAGCTTGGGTTTCCAATTCGGCAGCCTCGAGGTGACCAGGAGCGCGATCGCGGTCGTCAGGACAGCGCCCATCATCGTAAGCTCATAGGTGACGATACCGGTGGGCCATGGGGCGAGAATCGGCATGCCACCGGTGGTGAGGGGGTAGGGATAACCCTCCTGCGTCAAGCGCGCGAGCAAAAAACCGAGAGTGCCGCCGACAATGCCGCCACAGACAGCAAGCCACCGCATTGGCGTCGCCTGATCCATTTTGCTGAAGGAATACTCGTCAAAAGGCTCTGCGGAGATGACCACAATCCTCTTCGGGCTGACGCTGGCGCGGTGCAGCGCATTCATCCCTCGCTCCGCAGAATCAGGATCGGGAAATAAGCCGTAGATAGCTGGAGTAATCGGCATTTCAGTCTGCCCCCACTTGGTCCGGTTGTGCCACCGCTCGAAGCGGATGCGGCTTTTCGTGCAGGCCCGCTTTCAGCTCCCAAACCGAAATGATCGGGATGAACTTGGAGAGCAGCATGTAAAGCACCGCCATCGCGGCAAATGTTGCTGCCGTGATGGTGATTTCGACCCAGGTCGGGCGATAGGTGCCCCAGCTATATGGCAAGTACTTATGTGAGAGCGCAGGCACGATGATCAAGAATCGCTCGAGCCACATGCCGATGACGACGCCGACGGAAGCAATGAAGGTTCCTGTGATCGTCCGAAGCTTCTTGATGGCCAGGATCGGGAACGGAATCAGGAAATTGCAGGTCACCATCGTCCAAAACAGCGGCGAGTAAGATCCACGCTGCGTGAGCCAGAAGACGGCCATCTCCGAGCGTTCGTTGCCGTACCAGGTGGTGAGGCGTTCGGCGAACACGAAGTAGACCCAAAGCAGGCTCATCACGAGCAGAAGTTTTCCAAGATTCTCGAAGTGTATGGGGAGCAAATATTCCTCGAGGTGCAGGAATTTGCGCAAAAACGCCATGGCAATGATGAGCGCAGCGATGCCACTGAAAATGGCACCGGCCACGAAATACGGGGCAAAAATGGTCGAATGCCACATGGGAACGGGCGCCATAGCGAAGTCCCAGGAGACGATGCTGTGCACCGAGACCGCTACCGGGATCACGGCAATCGCCATGATGTGCATGGCGGTCTCAAGCCGGTGCCACTGCCTCGACGTGCCACGCCATCCGATGGCGAGGACGGTGTAGATCTTCTTGCGCAGGCCAGTTGCGAGATCGCGGACGAGCGCAAGGTCCGGCAGAATCGGGAGCAGAAGAAACGTGCCGCTTCCTAGTAAGTAGGTGCTTATGGCGAAGAAGTCCCAGAGCAACGGCGAATGGATGTTCGGCCAGATTCCGCGCTCGCTCGGATACGGAACGAGCCAGAAAAACAACCAGGAGCGGCCCAGGTGGATGATCGGAAACATCGCGCCGATGGAAAGCGCGAAGACCGTGATGACTTCCGCGCAACGAGTCACGGGGCGCCGCCACGTGGCGTTGGCAAGGCGCAGAATCGCGGAGATGAGCGTCCCGGCATGGCTGAGGCCAATCCAGAAAACGAAATTGGTGATGTAGAAGCCCCAAAAGACCGGCCGCCGTATCCCCGCGACCCCGATGCCGTGATAGATCTGCCAGCCGAAAGCCGCGAAGCCAGCGATCACAATCGTCAGGAAGCAAGCAAGCACAATCAGGTAGCTCGCCGAAACTCCAGCGAGCGGACGCATCAGGTCTTCGTTAATCTGTTCAGGCGTCTTCGCTGCCATGCCATGAATCCCTTTGCAGATAGGTTACCTTCGGCCGTGTTCCGAGTTCGCCCAGAAGCTTTGTCGCACGGCTCGAACCCGCCCAGCGCGACACTTCGCTTTCCGGGTCGCTGAGGTCGCCAAACACCATCGCCCGAGTGGGGCACGACTGCACGCAGGCCGGCTGAATCTCCCCGTCCCTCAGTTCGTGTTTCTCAGCGGCTGCTTGAATCTCCCCAGCCTTGATGCGCTGCACGCAAAACATGCACTTTTCCATTGTCCCTACCGAGCGGATGGAAACATCCGGATTGAGCTGCAACTGGAGCGGCTTCTCCCAGATCGGATTGTAAAAGTTGAAGAAGCGAACGGTATAGGGACACGCGTTCGCGCAGTAGCGAGTGCCGATGCAGCGATTGTAGACTTGCCCGTTCAATCCCTCCGATGTGTGGTAGCTGGCAAATGTGGGGCAGACAGGCTCACAGGGCGCGGCGTCGCATTGTTGGCACAACACCGGCATAAACTTCACGGTGACGTCCGGAAATTCGCCCTCGTAATATCGCTCGACCCGAATCCAGTGCTTGGCGCGGCCGATTGCGGCTTGCTCTTCGCCAACAGTCGAAATGTTGTTTTCGGCGTGGCACGCGACGACGCAGGCTTCGCAGCCGGTACAACGGTCGAGATCGATCGCCATGCCCCACTGACGAGCCATATTCGCGAACCTCCCTATCGGTGCTTGAGCTCCGGCGGATTCTCGCTCAAACTGCCGCCAAATAAGATCAATTTCCCTTGGCCCACGGAGGAAAGCGTCACGCGCGTCGCGGCCCAGGCAAGTGAGCCCGTGCCTTCTACGGTCGCGGACGAAAGAATCGAAATCGGATTGGCGCCGCGGCCAGTTGCATAGCGTGTGAAGTTTTCGTGGCCCTGCCCAACCGGCATGGCGATCACGTCCGGCGCGATACCGGGAGTGACGAGCGCCGGCGCTTCTAGCTTTCCATGCGGAGATGCCACTTCCACAAGATCTCCCTGCTTGATTGCGAGCTTTTCCGCAGTACGCGGATTGATCTCGACCCAAGCCCCCCACATGACCGTCGAGAGCGGATCGGGCGCTTCTTGCATCCACGGGAGATGGGCGAGCGAACCGTCATAGAATAGTTGCGAAGCAAACGGCAAGAAGTAATAGGGGTATTCGCTTGGATTGCCGTCGAATCGCGGCGCTGAATTTTTCACAGCGGCCCCTGCCGATGATCCACTGACGGGTGTGACCCTGCTCTCTTCGGCGCTCCACCAGCCGCCCTGCTCCTGTGCCTTTTTCCAAAACTCCTCAGCATCCTTCGCAGTCTTGCTTCCCATCTCTTTGTAAAGGGCCGCAAACGAAGCCTGAATAGCCTCGTCGTAGGTTTTCCAGGGAAGCGCCTTGGCGGATTCGCCGCCAAGGCGGTGCGCCACTTCGAGCAACACATCCGGCATCGCTCGCGTGTTGTGGAGCGGATTCATGGTCGGCGGGGCAACGCTGACGACAACCTTTCCCGAACCGGACACGGGCGTGTCCTCAAGCCAGGACTCAAGCGCTGAGTGATCGGGCAGAATCAGATCGGCAAGGGCGCTTGTCTCGTCGATGAAACTTCCGAAGCTGGCGATGAACGGAATCTTGTCGAGGGCTGCGTGAACGCCCCATACCGCGGGCGCTGCGAACACCGGATTGGCGTTGTAAAGCAGCAAAACCTCCACGGCCGCAGCTCCTGAATTGACCTGCGCCGCCCACGATTCGAGCGAGGCAGCCGGCTGCTTCGCGGCGGGCACAGGACCAAACAGAACGCCACCCGGCTTGCCGACACTGCCGAGCAGAGCGTTCAACGCATTCACTGCCAGAGCGTTGAAGAGGCCGTTTGTGTGGGCCACTGCTGCATCGCCGATCAGTGCAACGGCGGGATCGTGCGCGGCCGCCTCGCGAGCGATTCGCCTGATTGTTTCGGGCTTTACGCCAATCTGCGCAGCGATCTTTTCTGGTGCGAAGTCCGTCAGGCCCTGTGACCAGCCTTCGACGAGCGAACCGGCATGGCCCGCCGCCGCGGCAGGCCGCTGCTTTTCCGCAATGATCACGTGTGCAAGGCTCAGAGCGAGCATCCCCTCGGCGCCCGGCTCGACGGGAATCCATTCGTCCGCGCTGGCACCAGTCTGCGAGATGCGCGGCTCGAACTGAACGAACTTGCCGCGCTCACCGGGCCTTCCCTTGCGCATCTGGCCGAAGCCGAGCGACTGCGCGACCGGCGAGTTCCAGGTTCCCAGGAAATCCGCGCCAAACGAGATGACATAATTGGATTCGCCCATGTCCACGGTCGGTGGCAATGCATGTCCGAAGCTTGCAGCATTGGCCGAACGGATCACGCTGTCGTCAAAGAACGCGAACTCAACGGCCATCGAACGCTTAAACGACGCGGCGAAAGTGTCGATGATCATCTTTCGTTGCCCGCGAAGAGGAGCCGTGACGAAGGCCAGCCGGCCTTCCGACTTGCTCTCTTGCAAGTCCGAGAGGTGCGACACCAGTTGCTGGATGGCATCGTCCCAGCTGACTTCTCGAAACTGGCCCGAGCCTCGCCGCCCGGTGCGTACCAGCGGACCTTTGAGGCGGTCGGGATGATAGGTGACTTGCAGTCCCGCCTGGCCGCGTGGACAAAGCTTGCCCCGGTTGATCGGGTGCGCGGGATTGCCCTCGAGCTTCTTGGCCAGACCCATCTTCAACAGGCCCAGCTGCCCTTTACGGACGACTTCCGCGTCCCCTGGCATCACACGTACCGACAAGCCGCAACCGGCTGGACAGAGTGTGCAAATACTCGGCTTCCACGTCGCGAGGCCAGGAATCAGATCCTCTTCCGGCACGAACCGGATCAGCTGGTGATCCGGATTGCCGCAGCCTTCCAGAGCCGCCGTCGCGCCGGCCGCCGCCGAGATTTTCAAGAAGTCACGACGTTCCATGGGTCCCTATCTCGCAGCTGCGCTAGGCCGCTGCCACAGACAAACTAGAAATGACATGTCACGCAATCCAGCGGGGCATTCTTCTGCTGGTGGCAAGCTATGCAAAATCCCATGGTGTGATCCACTTTTCTCTCCGCCACCGTCTGCTGCCTCATATCGCCATGACAGACAGAACAATCGACTCCCGCGCGAATGTGCGGTGCGTGATTAAACTTGACGTGTGCCGACGGCTCAAAACCATAGACGCGCTGCCAGGGAATGTCCTCGCCCCGCGCGCGATATGCGGCGAGCTTGCGAATCTCCGGCTTGTCCGTAGCAATCACCTGATGACAGGTCATGCAGAAATTGACGCTGGGGATTCGGGCATCGGGGCCCTGATCCACGCCGACATGGCAATCCGTGCATTGCATGCCGTTGCCGAGGTGCACTTTGTGCGTGTAAGCAATGGGCTGGACCGGCTTCGGGCGGAGATCAAAAAATTCCCGAATGGCATCGGCAATGGTGGGATGCGCCGGGGTGAAAACGTCGGAGCTTGCCGCCTGTGGCGATCCGTCAGCTCTCTGGGCAGGCAAGCCCTTTTCCTTCAGCACCCATCCCAGCACGACCACGCCAATTGCGACAGCGACGCGAAAATAATGGCTTAAACGAAACCGAGACCGAGAAATACCCCCTCCTCGATAAAATGAGTCGTGAGTGGGAACCGGACATCCTACCCTTACCTGCTTCGTGTGTCAAAACGCCCTATCGATGCCTAGGCAATCGTGCTTCTGTCGACTTGATTGTTTCTTCCTGTTTCCCGCCCGCCGATCGCTTCCGATATTCCTGGCGGGAGCGACAGACAGCTATGTCCGCGGTCACAGACAGACGTGAGCTGTGTCACCGCCAAGGAGTGATCTCCGTCACAGCTGAGGAGGTCCTTATGGCGTAGGTAGGAAATTGAAGATTTAGGGTTTTCAGCACAGGGTCAGGAGAAGGTGTTGTAAGCCCGCGAAAGGAGCCTAACATGTTCAATCTGATGGAGCCACGGAGCTTCTATCGCGACCTGTTCGATTTCCGTCGGGATTTCGATGAAATCTTCAACCGGATGATTGGTGTCGGCCCGGTTCCCGAGACCAAGTTGTTCGAGGAAGTGTTGACGCCGCCAGTCGAGGCATGGACAGATCCGGAGGCGAAGAAGTTTTATCTCCGGGTCGCGGTCCCGGGTATTGATCCGAAAGACGTAAAGGTCGAAGTGCAGGGCGACACGCTGACTATCTCCGGCGAGCGAAAGAAGGTCGAGACCAAGAAGGAAGTCAACTATCACCATCGTGAGTTCACCTACGGTGCATTCGAGAGGGTGCTGCCTCTTCCCGAGGGCGTGGACGTCGAGAAGCTGGTCGCGGAATTCAACAACGGCGTGCTCGAAATCAACGCACCGCTGGTAGCCGCAGCGCTTCCGCGCCGCATCGAGGTCAAGCCAGCTATGAAGAAGGCCGCCTGATCGATCACTGAAGGAAAACATTGGACCCGGGGTCTGAAAGGAGCCCCGGGTTTCCTATTTCGCCTCCGCTACTCGGCACAGCTTGCCTCTCACTTTCGGGGCCGTCGCACGCCCTTTCCTGGTTGTGCCTGTGCTTGCTAAAAACCCGCGCAAATCCACGCTCTTACCGCGTCGCGACGGGGTATGGGTTTTCATCGCTTCCACGCACGGGATTACCCTATACTCAACTGCTACGCGCGATGGAAGGGAGCGAGAGAGCCATGAGTCCTGACGGCCTGCCGGCC
>Ga0187769_10000222_pt1 | contig 31387 bp, 33 predicted proteins | sample 0116_SJ02_MP02_1_FD_133140 | JGI IMG/M metagenome (GOLD analysis project Ga0187769, IMG submission 133140) | Tropical peat soil microbial communities from peatlands in Department of Meta, Colombia - 0116_SJ02_MP02_10_MG | ecosystem: Environmental > Terrestrial > Soil > Wetlands > Peat | place...
AGAGTAACCTGAAGTCGATCACGAAGGCGGTGGAAGGGAGGGCTAGTAGACCATGAGGCCCTTTTCTTCCAGCGTCACGTGAAGGTTGTTGACCGCCCTGTAGACTTCGCTCTCCTTCTTGGCGCCCGTGCAGACCAGCTTCCCCGAGGCGAACAGGAGGATGACGGTCTTCGGGTCAGCCATCCTGTGGATCAGGCCAGGGAACTGCTCGGGCTCGTACATCGACTTCGGCAGCACCCTCGCGGCCTCCTCGAGGTGAACCTTTCCTCCGAGGCTCGCCGACGCCACGATGTTCTGAATCTCGACGACCGCCTCGTTCTTGATGGGAATCTTCCCCTTCTTCAGCTGCCTTACCACCTCCTCAACGGCCTTCCTGGCCTGCTCTTCGGACTTCGCTCCCGTGCATACCATCTTCCCCGAGCTGAAGATCAGAGTCGCCGTCTTCGGGTTTCGCAGCCGGAAGACGAGCCCCGGGAACTGGTCGGGGTGGTACTCGACGGTGACGAAGTTCTTCGTTATCAGGTTCAGGTCGACGGTCTGGTTTATCGACGCGGAGGCGACAACATTCTCAATACTCACGATAGCTTTTGTCTGAGGCATCCCACGAGTCTGGCCGTTACAGACTATATAAAGGGTATATAAGTCGAAGGCCGTGGGGGAAGCCAAGCGGCAGGGGTTCCTCGCCGCATGATCGCCCAGCACCTCGCCTACTCGCATTCTCTCGCAGGCCGATGTGAGGGTGCGGCGGTAGACGGCTGAATTCACGCCTTTTGAGTCTGGGCGCCGCAGGCCACGCAGAAGTTCGCCCCGTCGCGGAGCGGCGACCCGCATTTGACACAGGACCTCGCCGCTGCCTGTGCTCGGCCCGTCAGGGCCGCCTGCGGAGGTGGGACTGGCTGAACGCCCTTGACCACGTCTGGGCCATTGCCCTCGTAGGTCAACCCAAGGATCACCCCCAGGAGCGCAAGCACGAACCCGATTCCGATTCCGCCCAGCGTCGGCAACGCCCCGATCACCATCATCGCTGCAGCGAGAATTCCGCCGCTGTTCCTCCGACCTTTCGAATCGGACCCCAGCAAGACGCCTCCGACAACCATCATCGCCCCGGTGGACATGCCGAAGGCGATGACAATGACCAGCAGCGTCCACAGCTGGCCGAGACTCGCAGGAAGGGGGACGCTGGTCGAAAATGTGGAATTCGATGCCTTGGCCGACGAGAAGGCGGTGATTCCCACGAGGATGCCGAACAAGGAGAACGCCCCTACGTAGGCCCCTACGACGTAGAATACCCCGCCAGTGATTGTGAGCACCATGCCAACATTCTTGTTGGCCATGCCGGTTTCTCTGGGGGCTTTGGCCGTGATAAGGGTTATGCGAATCTGACGGGCGACTTAGTTGTCGAGGATGTCCCTTCTTTCATTGGGGCGGTTGGGGACCGCGGACGGCCCCGTCCTCGACCTTCAACGCAGGCGACTCCGGCGTCTCCTTCCTCCCGCCCCAGAGCTCGTAGCCCGCCACCACCGCGATGATGATGGCGGCGATTACGTAGTTGAGGCCGTAGGGGAGCGAAGCGATCCGCTCGATGTAAGGCACGACGAAGACGACCTTCCCTTCGATGCAGTCTGGGGTGATTGGCGAGGAGGCGATGTGCGCGTCTTGGTCCGTGTACGCATTGTTGTCTCCCTTGGTCGTGAAGTACCCGGAACTATCCACGGCCACGACCCTGTGTATGACAGGGGCCACCGCGCCGTCGACCACCACCGCGCTGCAGGGCGCGCCGTAGACGATTATGTCCCCCAGGTGTATCGAGCTGGCCGGGACGTTGTCTATCACGACCAGGTCGCCCTGGACGAGGGTGGGGAGCATGCTCGTCCCGTCGACCCTTCTCGTGTATGTCACTAGAACGAACGCGAACACGACCAGGAAGATCACGAAGGCGACGAAGAAAGCGATGGTCCTGGCGCTTGCCAAAGTTGACCCCCCGCTCCTTCGAGGGGTGGTTAAACTTTGATGCGACACATTTTAACTCGACCCAGGCGAAGCCGACGCGATGGTTTCGAGGCTGGTGAAGGCGCTGGTCGCCGACGTAGTGATGGTGGTCGCGGCCTACTTCGTCGCGGCCGACCTCCAGTGGAGGAGCGGCTACGCCGCGTCCGAGGGCCTGACACCGTCCACCTCCTATCTGCCGTTCATCAGGGTGTTCACCATGACCGGGAGGTCTTTCCCGCTACAGAGCCCCCCGACTCTTGACTGGTTGCAGGTGCTCGCGGCGGCCTTCATCCTCGTCAACGTCTGGTACGCCGCCGGCGCCCTGGCCAACAGGAGAAAGGGGAGCCCTCAGGTTTAAGTTCTCGGCACTGCAGTCTCCTCGTTGTCGCCGGTCGGCGTCAGCGGTTATGCTTGGATCTCGGCCGAAGGCCGGTCAGGGGGAGAGTCACGAGAGAAAGGCTAGCGAGCGCCATGCTCCTGGTCGCGATCGCTGCTGCCTCTTCTCTCCTCGTCTTCGCCTTCTCACTCGTCAGGTCGTCGGCCCTCCAGCCGACCCTCTTTTCCTCACGCGGCGCGCCCAACGAAAACGCCACGGGCCACCTCAGGCTCGTGATTAACGTAGTCGGATCCCAGCCTGCGCTGACCACTTCAGGCCCGCTCCAGACTGTCGTCGCCTCCACCCAATCACCGGGGTCCGCAGTCCCGCCGATGGTGGCCGCCGTGTCCGCCCTCCCCCCCGTCAATTTCACGGTCGTCGGCGTCGGCGCGTCCAACTCCCTGGTTAGGCTCGTCATGCCGCAGCCGGGGGAGGTTGACATCCCCGCCCGGGTCGGGTTCTATGCGATTGCCACCAGGAACCAGTACTACAACCTCACGGCTTCCGCCGAGGTTCTCGCGAACTCCGTGACCGAGGTCGAAATCAACGTCACGGAAGCCGTCTCGCCCGTAATCTTCTCGGTGGTGTCGAACCCGGATGGCTCGCAGGTAATCGCCTCCTGGGAGCCTCTGACCGTGGAGGTGGCTGGCACCCCGGCGGCGCCCGCGAGGGGCTCTGCCGTCTTCCTGCGGTACTCGGGTCCGGAGCCATGCCCCTCGTCCGCGTGCCAATTCCCCAGCGGGACTGTCCTGTCGAGGGTGCTGCTCTCCGACCCAAGGGTGAAGGGCCTCTGGCTACTGATATCTCCCGAGGAGCCCCTTAGGGTGCACAACCTCGGGAGCCTTCAGCTGCTCTCGTACCGCGCTTCGTACACGGTGGGGTACAATGTCTCTTAGCGACCCGCTGACGCTGGTCTCTTTGGCCACCCTCGACGTAGCCATCTACTGCGCGGGGCTCGCGGGCCTGATTCTGAGAAGGCAGGTGGAGTTCCGGCCTCGCGACTCCGAAAAGGCGTTCGCGCAGCTCGAAAGGTCGCTGAGCAGGGCCTTCCCCGAGCTCCCGAGCGGGTATACATGGCGGGAGGCGCTCCTTAAGGTCGAAGCGCTGGGCCTTGACGTGAACTGGACCGAAGTCGTAAAGGCGCTCAGGCAGTACGAGGACTGGAGGTACGGCGCGATGGTGAAACCCGAGGAGATCAACCCCGAGGTCGTCCGTCTTGCAAGGGAGCTCTCCAGGAGGGGGAGGAAACGGACAAACCGCTGAAGGACAGAGTCCTCGGCGAGGTCTCGAAGGTCGTCGTGGGGAGGGAGAAGGAGGCCGAGCTTCTCCTGGTCTGCATGCTGGCGAAGGGGCACGTCCTGCTCGAAGGGGTCCCGGGCGTTTCAAAGACCCTGTTGGCCAAGACCTTCTCCAAGTGCGTGAGCCTGGACTTCGGGAGGGTCCAGTTCACCCCCGACATGCTTCCCCTCGACATAGTGGGCGGCTTCGTATTCAACCTCAAGACCAGGGACTTCGACTTCAAGAAGGGCCCGGTCTTCACAAACGTCCTCGTCGCCGATGAAATCAACCGAGCTCCTCCGAAGGTGCAGAGCGCCCTGCTCGAGGCGATGCAGGAGCTGCAGGTCACAGTAGAGGGCCGGACGGAGAGGCTCCCGGCCCCCTTCATGGTCATCGCCACGCAGAACCCGGTCGAGTTCCAGGGGGTCTACCCCCTCCCCGAGGGGCAGATTGACAGGTTCATGGTCAAAGCCAGGATGGACTACCCCTCCCCAGACGTCGAGTCGAGAATCATCAGGCGGAACCTGGTTGACCTCGACGTGGCAGACGTCGAGTCGGTGGTCTCCCGACAGGAGCTGAACGCTGCCTTCAAGGCCGTGGAGGCGGTGAAGGTCACCGATGAGATAATGGACTATCTCGCCGAGTTCGCCAGGGCGTCGAGGATGGACGTCAGGGTGCGGCTCGGGGCCAGTCCCAGGAGCATGGTCCACCTGATTCACTGTTCGAGGGCCTACGCATACGTACACGGCCGCACGTACGTGATCCCCGACGACGTGAAGTTCCTCACCCCCTACGTCCTCGCCCACCGACTGAGGCTGGACCAGACGTCGAGGATAAGGGGCGAGAAGCTGGACCCCTACCAGGTCGTCAAGGAAACCTTGGACAAGGTGAAGCCTCCACGGTAGGCCTCACCGAGCGGGGCCGCGAGTACGTCGTCGGCCTCCTGCTGACCGCTGCGGTCTCCACGGTGGCCAACCTCTACGTCTTCCTTGCACTTTCGCTCTCCCTCTCTCTGGCGGCCTGCGCGTCCCTGGTCCTCTTCGTGAGGAGCGAGCCGAGGAACGGAGACGTGGAGGCAACTCCCGAGGTGATGAGGATGCTCAAGAACGAGCGTGCCTCCCTTTCGCTCCGGTCCTGGCCCAGGGCCGCGAGGTGGTGCTCCATCGTCTCCGCATCGGTCCCCCGCATGAAGGGGATCTCGCTCGAGGCGGACCAGGAACGGGGGGGCTACTCGTTCACCGTGACCGCCACTCACGCGGGGAGGTACGAGGGCCTCGAGGTCGAGGCTGAATTCGCCGACGCCCTTCAACTATTCAGGAAGGTGGTCTCGGTCAGGCCCCGCGGGTTCGTGGTCGAGGTCCTCCCACTGTCCCTGCTGCTGCCGCCTTCCCCCATCGTCGTATCGGCGACGGCATGGGGCGAGCTGCCGGCCGGCCTGAGGGGCTCTGGCCAGGAGTTCTACGGCCAGGAGGAGTACAGCCACTTCACCGAGTCCAAGGACATACTCTGGAAGAGGGTGTCGCGGGAGCCCGAGCCGAGAATCATAGCGAGGGTGAGGGAGGCGAACGTCCCAAGGTTCCTGAGGGTCGCGCTAGTCGAGAGCATGGCTGGGGACAAGACCGCGTGGATGGACGCCGCTTCCGAGACCCTCGGGAGGGTCGGGAGGTCGCTGCTTTCCCTCGGGATGGGGATCGAGGTGACCTTCTTCACCCGCGAAGGCGAGTCCACCCTGGTCGCGTCGACCCTGGAAGAGCTGGCCGAGCTTGTCATCCAGGTCTGGCGAGTCCAGGCGATCCCCGAAGCCCTGGGGGACTCTGCGGCTGCGGCCGACCTCCTGGTGGCAGGGTCGGGAGCGTTCGCCAACCGCGCGCTCTTCGACCTCAGCGAAAGGAAGCCCACGCTGGTGGTGCCCGAAGGCGGCAGTTTCGCCGTCGGGGGGTGGGCGGAGCTGGTCTCAGACGAGACCGACATCGAATCCTTCATTTCCGGGGTGATCGTGCGATGAGCGCCGACAGACGGACCCTGGCCCTGACCTTGACCATCGCAGCCACATTCGTCTTCCTGTACGCAAACCTCGGGTGGACCATAGTCACGCACTACCTCCTCCCGCTCACTCTCGCTGAGGCTGCCATCCTCTCCACGCAGGTCCTTAGAGCAGGGGTCATCCTCGGGTCCCGAAGGCTCCGCGCCGCGTCGGCATTCTCCATCTTGGACATCCTTTCCCTGGAGGTCTTCTCCTTCCCGGTACTGGGGCTCCTAGGGCTTGTCACCGGGGCCGGCATCTATCGGGACATCGGGCTCCAGATCGTCTTCGGCTGGGTCGCTTCCCTGCTCCTGTTCTCCCCGAGCATCATGATCTTTCGGTTTGCCAGGTCGATGTACTCGGGGGCCTCCCTGTCGGTGCTCATGCCCTCCTCGGCGATCCTCTTCGGCCTGCTGGGCTCGCTGCAGGGACTGCCTGGCCCCCCCGGACCCTTCGCTGGCGGGCCATCCGCCCTCTTCAGCGTCTTGGCTGGTTCCGTCACGGGCGCGTCCCTGGGCTCACTCCAAGCCGGGTCGCCTGTGCTGGCGGCGGCCGCCGTCATCACTTTCTTCGCTTTGACCATTTACGCGACCGGCGCCCGAAGGCAGGGTCAGTCGCAGGCCGCAGCCCTGTCGGTGGCCCTGGCCGGCGCCCTGGGGGCGCTCGGGTGGGAGGTGGCCTGCTCCCTGTTTACGGCGAGCCCCCTGGCCATGCTCACTCTTCCTACTGCGGTCGTCGGAGGAACTCTTTGGTGGGTGACCCGTGAAGCGCCTGGCTGAGCCCGCCCTGATGCTGTCTTTGGCCTTAGCCGCTTTCCTTCCGGCCGGGGCGCTGGCGTCGGCCCCGGGCACTGTCAGCCCCTACATGAGGCTCGGCTACAGTCCAACCTCCCTCACAGCCGTGACGCAGGGGACCCCGGTCTACACCGTGGGAGACGAGCTCTGGGCGATGTCGGACTACAATCAGAGCGTCTACGTGAACGTCGTCCCCCCGAACGCTTCAACGCCCGTCGTGAGCCTGCCGGTCTCCCCCCACACGGCGGTCAGGCTCCATGTCTTCGGCCCGGAGGATACCCCGGGCATCTGGGTCATGGGCGTCAGCGGCTCCAATTCCTCCTTCGGCTCCGTTGCCTTCGGCTTCGAAAGGCTTCCTTCCCTGGCGCCCCCCTACGTCGCCCAGTCTGCGTTTGAGCCGAACGGGACCCTCTCCCTCTTGTTCCGGGCGAACCTCGGCAACGAGTCGGGAGCCCAGGGATGCATGGTCGGCTCTCGCGCGCCGACCACCGCGCTGATCCCCTATCCAAAGGACATGGGCTCGGGCACAATCGCGCTGGCCTACGTCAACGGCTCCGTGAGAGCAACGCCTGAGACTGCCGGTGCCGGTCAGTCCCAGCCCGCGTTCGACTTCTGGGTGCAGCTCTACTACGCCTATTCTTACCTGTCTCCTTCGAACACCGAGCAGCTTGTGGAGAGCGAGGTGCTGGCCGCGGGGACCCAGGCGACCAGCATTGGCGGGCCGAGCCAGGTCAACCAATCGCTCGGGCTCAGCACCTATGTCCACCTCCGTGCTGGGAGGTACGAGCTACGCGCCTTCTTCAGGAACGCGAACGGGCTCTCAGTCTACGAGACCGGTGTGGTGATCGACGGCGGCCGGCCCTGGCTCTGGCTCGGCGGGTGCGAGGACATCGTCGACATGGCAAGCGCCTCCTCCGTGTCCGGCAGTGTCAGCGGCGTGACGGCTTCGTGGCCCAGCGGGATATATTCCATGGCGGACGTGGGTGGAGTCGAGGGAATCCTGTATTCCCCCCTCGCGCTCAACCTCTCCAGGATATCCTTGAACGCCCAACCCTGGGGCGGGCCCGTCCCCGCAAGCATCTCCGCGAGGGTCCTTTCGGCACCGGCTGGCTCGTCATGCGCGGTCTACAACTCCACCGTCTACTGCGACCTTCGGGCCGTCCCAGCCGCGCTCACCTTGCAGCTCGGCTACGGCGGGAACGCGCTGGAAAACTCGAGCCTCGCGATTGGCTCGCAGCACTACGTGGGCTCGCTCGGGGTTCCCCTCGGTGAGCTGCTCCTGAAGGGGGAGGCTGGGGGGTCTGGCCTGCCGAACGCTTCGGTGTCGGTCGCAGCTGGAGGCGCAGGGGGCAGGGTCGTAGTCAGGGGGAGGACGGGCCAGAACGGCACCGCGGCCTTCCTGCTGCTCGCCGGGAACTACGACGTCTCGCTGCGCTACGGCTCGTACAATACGTCGGTCGAGGTCAGGGTGACAGCAGGGAGTCTTTCGGAGGTCGATGTGGCTGTTCCTCAGAACTCTCCTGCTGCCTACGCTTACATCCTGCTGGCCGTCGGCGCGGCGGGGGTCGCTATCAACGTCTGGGTGTGGAGGGGGGTCTTCGGGAGGAAACGCTAGCAGGGCGAAGGGCGCGTCGAGATGCCCGGATTGGTTCAGCGATGCCCGTCTAATTCGCGGATTCCTTGGTTTTTCCTGCATGCCGAGAATATTTAAGTGAAGCTAACGCTCCCTTTGAGACGAAGATTATGGAGACATACAGGTATCTAGCTACCGCAGTAGCACTCCTGATGCTTTACTCTGGCATTCCGCTGGCATCCTTCGCGGCGCCGCAGGGAGTCATTCCTAGCGGCCCGAACTCACAGGTCTCTCTCCACGGGCCCCTGCTCGACTCGATAAAGTTCACAGTCATAGGGTCCGACTCGACGCTTTACAGCAGCCTCTCTTCAGGGACCATACAAGGGCCCGAGTGGTACTTCAGCACGGGCTCCTTCTTCCAGGCAGCCTCCAACACAAACCTTTACGCCAACTCGACCACGACCTACTCCTTCTACGGCTTCGCCTTCAACAGCCTGCGTCCGATTACGGGTAACGTCCACTTCAGGCAGGCCATCCAGTACCTCCAGGACTACGGGACCCTGCAGAGCGTCGTCCTCTCTGGCGTGGCGGGCTCCGCACAGCCGGACCTTTACCTGTGCTCCGCCTACCCGACGGTCTGCAGCCCGAGCACCTACAACCAGTACTCGTTCAGCCTCGACAGCGCGGTCGCGCAGCTGAAGCTTTCGGGGCTCACCTGGACCAACTCAAGCGATGACCTAAGCAGCTACAAGTGGTCCTACCCCAGCACGGCGGGCCTGCTGGCCGGGAAGCCATTTGTGCCCAACCTCTGGTACAGAATCGACGACCCGCTGAGGACGCAGGGGGCTCTCCGTCTGGTGTACAACGCCCAGCAGATCGGCCTGACCTTCAACGCCCAGGGGACTTCGCACGCCTCGTCGGTGGTCTACCACCCTTCGCTTTCGGCGGTCATCAGCGGCGGAGTCTACAACCCCAGCACGGGATACAACACCCCGCCCGTCTTCAACTCCTCCTACGCATTCACGACCGACACCTGGGACCTGTACACATTCGGATGGATCACCAGCCCGCTGTTCAACTGGCCCTACAGCTTCTTCAACTCTCAGTTCGTGACGTCCACTCTGAACTACGGCAACTTCTACAACAGCAGCATGGACTACTGGACCAACAAGCTCAACTACGCCACTACCATGGGCGCGGCCGAGACCGACGCCAAGCAGGTGGCGGTGGTCTTCTCTCAGCAGCTTCCATACGTGATGCTGTTCTACACCAACCAGCTCTACGCAGTCTACCTGAAGGGATGGACAGGGTACGTTGACTACGCGAGCACCGGCCCAATGACCTCCTACGGCGCGTACTACTCGTTCCTCAACCTCCATCCGGTGGGCCAGGCAGCCGGCGGCTCCTTCAACTACGCGGTGCACAACGTCGCGGACATCAGCGGCCTCGACCCGGTCTACAACACCAACTGGGTGTGGCAGGTGGACCTCTGGTCTGAGATCTACGACACGCCTCTGACTTTCAGCCCCTACCAGCCAACAACAGCCTTGGCCTATCTTCCGTGGGAGGGCAACTACACGGTGCGGCCCTTCACCGGGATGACTGGCGCCGCTCCGGGCTGGTTCGACTTCCAGACGCCCCAGTACGCCCTGTCGGCCCAGAAGATAGCGGGCGGGCAGGTGATCACCTTGAACCTCTATCGCAACATGACGTTCTTCGACCACGTTCCCGTGACCGCCAACGACGTCAACTTCTCATTGCTGGTGAACAACGTCGCGGCGACGCTTCCCGACAACGACGCTCCCACCGTGGGAGAGCTGGCGGGCCCGTCGGGGCTAATAGCCACCTACATCCCTCCTGGCAATCCGTATCAGCTGCAGGTGTACGTCAACAGCTCTTCTGTCTGGAACATAGCGGACATTCCGGTACCCATCTACCCCCAGCACATCTTCAAGTACTTCAACCCGGACATGATTTCTGGCGGCACGGTCGCCATCGACACCACCCAGACGCTTCAAGGGGCGACTTCTTGCTCCGGATGCGGCTCATACTGGACCGCGGGCATGTCCTACTCGAAGGCGCCAACATGGATGAAGTACCTCCCCAACCTGGAGATATCCAACGGCCCGTTCTACCTGAAGTCCTACGACTCGACCACGGGCTCCGGCGAGCTCGACAAGAACGTGAACTACTACAGGGCCGCCTGGTGGGCAGGGGCCCCGACCGTGCAGCCGGGGAGTAGCTACACCTTCTCGACCACCATCAGCGAGAACATCTACAACGCAGGGACGGCGTCCCTGGGCGGGGTCGCACCGGGGGCCACGGGCTCCGTGGGCGTGACCAACGCCACCGGGACAGTCTCCCTCCTGATGAACGGCAAGGAGGTTGGCTCGCCCGTCGCCCTGACCGCCGGCTCGGGCGGCACCTACAACGCCTCGATCCCGACCGCTTCACTGTCCCCCGGGCTGTACGAAGTGGTCGTGAACGCGACCTACACCTTCCTGGGGCTCCCGAGGACCTGGTTCCAGGCCGAAGGGCTTCAGGTGGGGACTACAGTCTCGACCACGTCGACAAGCACGACACCCACGAACACGACCACGACAACGACGACGCCCGTCGACTACACGCCGTACATCTACGGCGGGATAGCCATAGTCGTCATCATCGTAATCGCGGTAGCACTCACAAGAGGACGTAGCAGAGGAGGAACCTAACCTCCTCTCCCCCTTTTTGCGATATGAATCGTCGCTGGTGAGCGGATGTCGCTTAAGCGGTACATAGCGCGCAGAGCGGCATACACTCTCGTCCTGGTCTTCATCATCATCGTGTTCAACTTCGTACTGTTCCAGATCCTGCCGTTCACGACGTCATGCCCGGGGCTGAGCTACAACGAGTGCGTCGTCTCCCTTTACGTCCCTCCGCCGCCTACGGGGAGGACCGGGACCAACGTAACGCTGCAGTACAACCATGAGAAGCAGCTGCTCTTCAACCAGTACGGGTTCAACAGGCCCATGCAGGAGCGGTTCCTTCTGTACGTCGAGGACATGCTCACGTGGCAGTTCGGGTACAACATAGGAGCGGCCCTGTCGGGGCCGGTCCAGACCACCATCGTCCAGCGGCTCCCCTACACTCTGCTGCTCATTGGCCTCTCCACAATAGCTTCGTTCGTAGTGGGGATAGGTATGGGGGTCGTCTCCGCCGCGAGGAGGGGACGGGTCGTCGACGTCGCCTCACTGGCGTCCACCCTGTTCTTCTACTCGCTGCCGACCTTCTGGCTGGGAGGCCTGCTGATAGTCATCCAGATCCTGCTGGGCGGCGGCGGATACCAGAGCGTCGGGCTTTCCACAGCGGGGCTCTCAGGCCTCGACGCCACCGTCGCGACCCTGGTGTCCATGTGGCTCCCCTTCCTCACCCTGACCCTCGTCAGCATCGGCGCCGTCTTCCTGACGATGAGGGCCACCATGATCGACGTGATGGCGGAGGACTACGTGATCATGGCCCGGGCAAAGGGGATCCAGGAGAGGGCCGTGCTGTTCCGGCACGCCCTCCGGAATGCGATCATCCCGATCGCCACCCTGTTCGCGCTCGACCTGGGCTTCATACTCGCCGGCGCCGTGGTTACGGAGACGGTCTTCGACTGGCCCGGGCTGGGGAGGGCCATCTTTACGGGGATAACCTCCAACGACTTCCCCCTCGAGCAGGCGATCTTCTACATCATCTCGCTCATGGTGCTCCTGGCGAACTTCGCGGTGGACGTGCTGTACGGGTACCTGGACCCGAGGATCAAGGCGGGATAGGATGAGCACGCGAAGCCAGAGAAGGCGGATGCTCCTCAGGTCGATAAGGAGGAACACAGGGCTCCTGATGAGGTCGAAGCTCGGGGTCGCGGGGATAGCGATAATCCTCTTCTTCCTCATCATCGCGATCTTCGCCCCCTACCTCACGAGCAATGACCCCATCAACGGCCAGCTCGTCTCGGCCCCCTATTCCTACCCGCAGTGGGCAACCATCTTCCCCAGATACCAGGGGCTGGCGGCCACCTCCTACCCGCTTCAGGGGACCTCATATTCCAGCCGATCGGACCTCTCCTACTGGACGGTCGCGGCGTCCAACTACTCGCTCGGCACGACGGTGGGCCTCGGCGTCCCGGGGGTCGCCAAGCCTGTGGACGCCTTCGTCCTCAACCAGAGTTTCGTCCCCCAGCCCAGCAAGGTGTCGACCGGGCTGATTCCTGCCCAGCTCACCTACAGCATGTCCCAGCCCTTTTCCTTCACCACGAAGCCCCCGAACTATTTCAACATCACCGCTGACGTGAGGATCCTATCGCTCACCAACGTCTCCACCTTGTACCTGAACTTCGTCATCTCGAGCCCGACCCACAACTTCACGCTCGGCTCCACGTACTCGTACACCATCCGGTCTCAGATACAGTTCGGGCCTTCCGACGTGGGCCGCTGGAGGACGATGTCGATCAGCAGCGGGCTGCTCCCCACAGCCGGAAACCCAGACTTCCCGATAACGGCCATCCCCTCCACCATCGTCTTCGCCCATCCGGGGACCTACCGCTTCGCGTTCCAGGTGCTCGCCGTCGGGTCTGGAGGTCACGCCTCCTACTCCGTGCAGGTGGGGAACATGCTGTTCAAGATCGTCGGAAGCACGTACGGTCCCCTCGGGACCGACGTCTACGGCATAGACGTCTGGTCGCAGTTCGTGTGGGGGTCCCGCATATCCTTCCTCGTGGGCGTGGTCTCGGCGCTGGGGTCAGTGGGGATAGGGACAGTCACGGGCCTGGCGGCCGGGTACATCGGGGGTTGGTGCGACGAGCTAATCAGCAGGACGACCGACTTCTTCCTGGTGATCCCGTTCCTCCCCCTGGTGACGGTCATCGTCTTCGTGATCGGCCAGAACGCAACGCTCTACCAGGGTATCTACTACTGGATCATCGTCATCTTCGTGGTGCTGTCCTGGCCGACCATAACCCGCATCGTCAGGTCCCAGGTCCTCAGCGTCAAGGAGAGGCAGTTCGTGGAGGCTTCCCGGGCGCTCGGGGGGGACTCTGGGCACATCATCCGCAAGCACATCCTCCCGAACGTCCTGGGGCTGGTCTACGCCCAGGCGGCCCTCCTCGTTCCCGGCTTCATCCTGACGGAGGCCGCGCTGGACTTCCTCGCCATCAGCCTGCACCCGATCAACACCATCACCTGGGGGATAATGCTGACCAACGCCCTGAACAGCGCCGCCCTCACCAACGCTTCGGTCGACTACGCCTGGTGGTGGTTCCTCCCGCCCGGGATAGCCATCGCGCTGCTGTCTCTAGCGTTCGTGATGGTGGGGTTCGCCCTCGACCAGGTCTTCAACCCGAAGCTGAGGGAGAGGTGATTCTGGGTGCCCGCCCTCTCCGTCGAGAACCTCAAGATGCACTACAAGGTCTCGACTGGGTACGTGAAGGCCGTCGACGGAGTGACCTTCCATGTCGACAAGGGGGAGGTGCTGGGGATAGTGGGGGAGAGCGGGTGCGGCAAGTCCAGCCTGGCCCTCACCCTCCTGAAGCTTCTCCCGTCCAACGGAGAGATACTCCAGGGGACGATCAGGACCCAGGACGTAGACGTCACCCGCATGAAGGACGCGGACGTCAGGACGAGGGTACGATGGAAGGAGATCGCGATGATCCCGCAGGGCGCCATGAACTCCCTGAACCCTGTCTTCAAGGTCGGCAACCAGATCGCCGAGGTCTTCCAGACCCACAGCCACATCCCGAAGAAGGACGCCATGGAGAGGGCGAAGTCTCTGCTCACGCTGGTGGGGATCGACCCGTCCAGGGCCAACTACTACCCCCACGAGCTCAGCGGAGGGATGAAGCAGAGGGCGATGATAGCCATGGCGCTCGCTCTCAACCCCTCCGTCCTGATAGCCGACGAGCCGACCACGGCGCTGGACGTGGTGGTCCAGGCAGGGATAATCAAGCTCCTGCTCGCCCTCAGGAGGGAGTACAGCATGGCGATCATCCTCATCAGCCACGACCTTGCTCTCGTAGCCCAGATGAGCGACCTCATCGCTATCATGTACGCCGGCAAGTTCGCCGAGTACGGAACGTCAATGCAGGTCTACCACGAGCCCCTCCATCCGTACACGATCGGGCTCCTGGGGGCCTTCGCAGACATCCGGGCCCCGCCCGAGGAGCTCGTCTCGATTCCCGGGTCTCCGCCCGACCTCGTCGCCCCCCCGGCCGGGTGCAGGTTCAACCCGAGATGCGCCTACGCCAAGGAGGTCTGCACCAGTGAGGAGCCTCCCTTCGAGGAGGCCTCCCCCGGGCACTTCGTCGCCTGCCACTTCTGGAGGGAGATCAAGGAGCTGAAGAAGGGAGGGGCGGGCGCCTGAGCGCCGGTGAGACGCTCCTGGAGGTGGAGGGCCTCACAATGTTCTTCCCGGTGAGGCTGAGCTTCGCCGAGTCCCTGCGGGGGGCCAAGGCCCAGGTCGTGCACGCGGTCGACGGGGTTACCTTCCAGGTGAAGAGGGGCGAGATCTTCGGCCTTGCAGGGGAGAGCGGGTGCGGCAAGACCACGGTCCTCAGGGCCGTCCTGATGCTGATTCAGCCGTCCTCGGGGTCCATCCGCTACGGGGGGGTCGACCTGTTGAAGCTCAACCGTAAGGAGCTCAAGAAGTTCCGGCCGAGGATACAGGTCGTCTTCCAGGACCCATACGAGTCGGTGAACCCGAGGATGAACGTCTTCGACATCGTCTCCGAAGGCCTGTTCATCAACAACCTCGTTGCCAACGCCGACGAGGCGACCGCGATGGTCACCCAGGCGCTGACAGACGTGCAGCTGATTCCCGCCGAGTCGTTCCTGTACAGGTACCCCCACGAGATCAGCGGGGGCCAGAGGCAGAGGGTCGCCATCGCGAGGGCCCTGGTCCTGAACCCCGACCTCATACTCGCCGACGAGCCTGTCTCCATGCTGGACGTCTCCATCCGCGCCGAGGTCATGAACGTCTTCCTGCAGATCAGGAGGAAGCGCAACATATCGGTAATGTTCGTGACCCACGACCTCGCCCTTTCGAAGGACGTGTGCGACAGGCTCGCCATAATGTACCTCGGAGTGATCGTGGAGCTCTGCGCCGCGGCCGAGCTCGTGAAGAAGCCCTACCACCCGTACACCCAGGCGCTGATAGCCGCGGTGCCGGTCCCGGACCCGTCGGGCGAGAAGGTGAGGGTCCTTGCGAAGGGGGAGATCCCGAGCAACGTCTCGCCGCCGAGCGGATGCAGGTACCACACGCGCTGCCCGATGGCTAGGGATCTCTGCGCGGAGAAGGTGCCTCCCCTGGAGGAGGTCTCCCCCGGCCACTGGGCAGCTTGCCACTTCTGGAGCGAGGCATTGGAGTCCTACGAGAAGGGGGGGACGAGTCTACTCGAACAGGAGCCCTAGCCGCTTCCTCGCCGGGGCGGCGGTGGTCGCGCTGCTCCTCCTCGTCCCCACCGCACGCGGCGCTGCCGGAGGGGTCCAGTCGGGGGACGTGGCGACCTACGAATACACCCAGTCCCTTGTCAACCACCTCCCCAACGGGTCGCAGTACGTGCAGTCGTACGTGAGCCAGTTTCAGGTCCTGGTGGTCTCGGTCAACGAAACCGGCTCCCCCGGGGTCATAGGCTACGTCATCACATTCAGCGAGTCCATGAACGTCACCACTTCCCAGGAGGGCGGGGTGAACTTCACCGAATTCTTCGACCCCTACGACAACCAGACGTACCTCGGGGCCATAGGGTTCTACCCCTTCATCCATCCCGACCTGCAGGCGGGGAGCACCAGGAACCTGCCGGTGACCATGGAGCTGACCCAGGGCCCCAACGGCACCGTAAGGGAGACGACCTCGGTCAACGTCACCGTGAGCAGGAGCGGCGGGTACGTCACCGTCAACTACACCGCAAGGTCAGGGTCGGCGCTGCAGCCCTCCGCCACGTTCCTGAAGTACAACGCCACGGACGGGGTAATGGACTATGGAACCACCAGGGTGTCCCTGGCTGGGATCGAGAGGGACTTCACGTTCGACCTCCAGTCCTACACCCAGGCACCCTCTCCTGGGATCCCGGTCCTGGCGTACGTGATCGCGGGGTCATTCATCACTCTGGCGGTCGTCTTCGCCGCCGACAGGCTCCGCGGGAGGGTGGCGGGCCGAGGCGCCAGGACCCGGGCCGCTAAGTAGATAGCCTCGAGCCTCTCCTCGAGCGGTCGGCTTGCTCCCCGGGGGCCAAAGGACGGAGCCGCTCAAGCGGTCGCGCTACGGCGTCGCCTTTGCGGCCGTCCTCACCGCAGCCTCGGTCTACCTGTCGTTCGACTTCTTCTGGCCCGGCCTCCTCGTAGGGGTGCTCCCGCCACTCCTCGCGGTTGCGCTCTGCGTCTTCTTCTACCGCTACCGGGGAGTGGTCGCCGCCCTCCCGGAGCCGCACGGAAGGGGAAAGGTCTCGGTCATAGGGACCGACCGGGTACGCAGCCAGGGCGTCCTCATCATCGCCCTCGGGGCGGCGATAATCTTCGTCCCCTTCGTCGCCCTGTACTTCCTTCCCCCGACGGCGGTCGTGGGGTTCATACTCGTTCTGATGGGGGGGTTGGCCGCCTCGGAAGTCATCTTCTCCGCATGGGTCACGCTCCTCGAGAGGAGGACCCACTCCACGGTGCTCTCGCTGACGGTGTTCCGGGAGGAAGAAGGGCGGCAGCAGCTTGTGAAGAGCCTGGACATGGAGCCCTGGGGTTCGGAAGGGGGACGAATGGCTCACCCGAAGGTTTAGAAATGAATATTATAGCGGAGGCCCGAGAGGGAACCGTGGGAAGCGGTTCAGCGGACGTGGCTGGATTCGTCTCCGGTAGCGCGCTTAGAAGCAGTGTTCTTGAGCTACTTTCCTCGAAGTCTGTGACCCCCACCGAAGTGGCCAGGATCGAGAACAAGCACGTCAGCCACATATGCCGGACCCTTAGAGAGCTGGAGGGGGCCGGGCTGGTGGAGATGGTCCCCACGGGGTCCAGGCAGAAGTACTACAAGGCGACCCAGTCGGGCGTCGAGCTTTACCTCATAATCAGCCGCAAGTCCGCCAGATAGCCCTTCGCCCGGGCATGGCGCCGCTCTCTCGCGAGAACCTCGGGAAGTTTCTCCTGGACGGCACGGCCACCGGGGAGACGCGAATGGCGCTCTCCTGGGTGGAGCGCGACCTGGGCATCTCCCTGTCCCCCGAGAACGCTCATGTGGTCAGGGCCATCGCCGCCGTCAAGGTCGGGACCCCTTCCGAGGCCGTCGCGAGGATTCTCGGCTGGAAGGAGTTCGAGGGCTTCTGCGCCAGCCTCTTCCGGGCGAAGGGGTTCGACGTCACGGAGAACCTCACGATGACCAAGCCCCGCGGCCAGGTGGACCTCCTGGCGAGGACGACGTCGGTCGCGCTCGCCGTCGACTGCAAGCACTGGGCGAGGAGCAGGGGCGCATCTGCGCTCTCCAGGGTGGCGTCCGCCCAGAGTCGGCGGGCCGACCTGCTGAGGCTGAAGATGGGCGGGGTCGAGCCGATGGTGGTGGTGATAGTGGTACTCGCCGACGAGGCGACGAGGTACGTGAACGGGGCTGCCGTGGTCCCCATACACGCACTGGGCGACTTCATAGACAACTTCGACAGGTACGCGGAGGGGCTTCCCCGGCACTGAGCTGAAGCGGGGGGCGGGACGCAGCATCGATTATAAGACCCTCGTCCGCGCGCACCCTCGTTGGCCAAAGTCGTCCTTTGCGGTCTGGGCGCCATCGGAACCGAGGTCCTGAACTACCTTCTAGAAAGGCGCCATGAAGTCCTCGCGGTCGTAGACAGCGCGCCGGAAAAGGCCGGGAGGACCGTCGCGGAGACCACAGGCCTTCCGCTCGGGATAGTCGTCCAGCCTTCCTTGGATTCTGTCCAGCTGTCAGACGCGGAGGTCGCGGTCTTCACCACGAGGTCGAGGGTCTCTGACATGCACGCGGACATCCTCAGGGCAGCGGAGGCGGGCCTCGACGTGGTGACTACGTCCGAGGAGATGGCCTTCCCGGAGCACGCGGGGGTGGACGAGGCCCACGAGTTGGATGCCAGGGCGAAGGAGAAGGGGGTCACCATAGTGGGGGTAGGGGTGAACCCAGGGTTCGTGATGGACTGGGTCCCCGCCGTGGTCGCATCGGCTTCGAAGAGCCCTTCCAGCATACACATCGTCCGCAGCGTCGACGTCAGCAGGCGGAGGCGCCAGTTGCAGTCCAAGACCGGGGTCGGCCTCAGCAGGGCAAAGTTCGACAAGGACATCGCCGAAGGGAAGCTCGGGCACGTCGGGATGGAGGAATCGGCGCACCTGATCGCCCTCTCGCTGGGAAGGGTGCTGACGGAAATCAAGCACGGCGTCTTCCCGGTCATGGGGTCTGAAGACTACGTGATGGGGGTAAGGCAGTTCGTCGAAGGCCAGGCCGGGCCTTGCCAGATACGGCTGGACCTGGAGATGACCATGACCTCGGCAGACTTTGACGTGGTCGACGTGAGGGGGGAGCCGAACATCAAGCTGAGGTTCGAGAAGGGGGTTTTCGGCGATTCGGCGACCGTCGCCTTGACTGTTCACGCGGTGGAGAGGGTGGGGAGGGCGAGGCCCGGGCTGATCACTATTCTGGACCTCCCCATATCGGGCAAGTAGCGGACCCTCAGGCTTCCACGGTCCGGCCTAGCCGTTCCGGCCGAACAGCCCGAGAACGAACACCACGCCCGAGATGACCGCCCCCACCCCGAAGGCCACGAAGTAGAGGGTGACGATCGACGATTCGTAGGAAGGATACAGCCCTTCGAACTGGAACACGAAGGCGAAGACGATGAACGCCAGAGTGAACAGGAGTCCCAGCGCACCTGGCAGAGTCAGGTTCCCCCGCGCCATTCGGGCTCCCTTCCGCGATGCGATAATTAACCATGCTCCCGTCTGAGAGCCCTTCGAAGACCGCCCAAGCATGCGCTGGCGCCTGCGTGGCAGACGCCGGGGAGAGAATAAGTGGTTCGGCGTCCCAGGGAACGCGGTCGCCAAAGAGGCAGATGGGTCGAGTTGATGACTAAGGGGTTCCTGGTCTGCCTTGTCTCGGAACTGATGCTCGCGTCGGGGCTTCTCCTACAGCCTTTCTTCGTTCTTGAAAGCGGCGTCTGCCGCGTGATTTGGTGTTCTGTCTCTACATTGACAGCCGTCACGGGCTTCGCCTTATCTCTGATTTATCTCTCGGCTTTGGGTTTCGCCATCGGCCTCGGCCTTGTCTGGCACGAGGCCACGCGGGGTGGGGCCGCCGGGTGACCTGCGGGAGAACAGAGTCTCATCTCGAAGATGAACCCTTTTTAACACGACAACCCCTCGAAGGCATCGAGGCTATGATGTTACAGAGTTACGTAGAGGTCAACATGACGAGAAGGCATTTGACTGAGCCTCACTCTTCCTCGCCCCCATGTCGCGCCGTCTGCGTCTTGTAGATGACGTTTAGCCCGGTCACATCGTCGAACCTTCGCAGCGCGCGGTTTCTTGTCGGAGTGATCACCAGCTCCAGGAGGGGAAAGACCGTGGCGGAGATCACGTGTCCCGCGACGGCCGACATGTCCCTCCTCCCGAAAGTGCCGTGCAGGTGGAGGAACGGCTTTCCATCCTTGAGCGTCAAGTTGCCGGAGAGCGCCGCCACTTCTAGAAACTCCTCGTATAGATGCTCCTCGTACTTCTTCTTGGCGCTGTTGTAGTAAGCGAGCGTGAGCCTGTTCACCCCACCGACGCCCACGACCTGAGCGGTGGAGACCCTCTCCCTGGACGCTATTGCGAGTAGCTCTCCGGCGAGGTCTGCGCCCTTTGGAAGGCAGAAAATCTTGGCCATCGCGTCAGGGCCGTCGCCTGCGGATAAAGGTGTAAGTCGGGCTTGCCAGAATCTTGGACGGCATGCGCCTCCACATGAACAAGCCAGGCATCAGGGTCCTTGGGGTGGCAGAGAGCTTCAGGCCGGCCCAAAGGTGGTCTGTGCTTGCCGGGGTTGTCATGAGAGGGGACCTCGTCGTCGACGGGCTGGCGCTCGGCAGGGCCTCCGTGGGCGGGGACGACGCCACGGCTTCCATCGCATCCCTCTACAGGCGGCTGGGGAGGAACGACGTCAACGTCCTGATGCTTTCGGGTTGCATCCTGAGCCTTTACAACATCGTGGACGTGGACGGACTCGCGCGCAGGACCAAGCTCCCCGTCGTCTGCCTCACCTTCAGGGAGACCTCCGGGATCGAAGAGGCGATCGTCAAGCACTTCCCGCAGGGCGCGGCCGGGAAGCTCGAGGCCTACAGAAGGCTTGGGCAAAGGCAGAAGGTCAGGCTGAGCTCCGGCCATTCCGTCTTCGTCAGGACGAGCGGGCTCTCCGACAGGGAGGCCGGGTCTGTCGTGGACCTGCTCACCCTCCAGGGCTCCGTCCCCGAGCCTGTCCGGGTCGCCCGTCTGCTCGCCAGGGCCGGCGCGGCGGCTAGACGATCTTGACGCCGGGGCTGAGAAGCTCCTTTGGGTCGTAAGCCTCTCTGATCTGCTTCATCAGCGCGTGAGTCTTCGGGTACTGCCTCGAAACGTATCTTGCCCGGAGCATGCCGTCGCCGTGCTCCCCCGTGATGGAGCCTCCCATCCTCCAGACCTCCTCGAAGCACTCCTCCATTATCTCCCCGAGCATCCTCCGCTCAGCCGGCGAGCCCGGGTCGAGAAGCGGCCTCATGTGGAGGTTCGCGTCCCCAGCGTGGCCGTAGGAGATGTACTGGAGGCCCCTGCTCTCGAACTGGCCTCTAAGGAGAGCCACCAGGTCTCCAAGTCTGTCTGGGGGGACCACCAGGTCCTCCACACCGGGCAGGAATGCCCTCGCCCCCACGCGGATGTCCTGCGCCAGAGTCAATATCTCGTTCCTTACGCCGGAGGCCGCGGCCACCTCCCCCGGGTCGGACAGCGCCAGCGGCTCGTATCCGGCCATCTCCGACTCCGCGGCCAGCTCCAGCGCCCGCTCCGCGTCGTACCTCCCAGCGCCGTCCACCTCGCAGAAGACGAGGTATTCCTCTTCCGTCCTCGAGAGCGACTTCAGCCGCCTCTCCTTCCCGGTCTGCCTGAAGACCGACTTGTCAACCAGCTCTATGGCCGAGGGCTTCAGCCTCCTGAAAGTGCCGACCACCCTGTCCAGGCCGTCGAGGGACGTCTCGACGATGAGCAGGGCCCTGGACTTCGGCTTCGGGGGGGCGGCGAAGGTGATGTCTGTGACCACACCGAGGGTCCCCTCGGAGCCGACGAACAGCTTCGGGAGGTCGAAGATTCCGCCGCGGACGACCTTCTCCAGCCTGTAGCCGCAGGAGTTCTTCGTCACGTTGGGCTTCTCCTCCTGTATGGCGCTCTGGTTCTCCAAGATGAGGGAGGCGACCCTCCTCGTGGTCGGGTCCGCGCCCGTCGCTTCATCCATCGGCATGGACCTGATCGTCTTCGCCCCCTCCTCGGGGAGGACCACCCTGAGCTCCTTCACGTAGTCCACCGTCGAGCCGTACTTGAAGGTCCTCGTCCCCGACGAGTTGTTAGCCACCATCCCTCCGACCGTGCAGGTCTCGTAGCTGGAGGGGTCCGGCGGCACCCACCTTCCGTGCGGGTCCAGCTCCCTGTTGAGGTCGGCTTTCACCTTCGACGGCCCGCACCTGACAGCCCCCTCTTCCAAGACCGCGGCGCTTCGCTGCTGCAGCAGGATGACCCCCCGGCCGACCGCCTGGCTCGGGATGGATGTTCCTCCCCCTCTCGGGGTCACGCTTAGGCCCCGCCGCCTCGCGTCCCCGAGCACCGCAAGGACGTCCGTGTCGCTCTCAGCGACGAATGCGTCCGAGGGCCGCAAGGTGAGCATCCCGGCGTCTTTGGAGAGCTCCTGGATGTCGGACTCCCTGGTGATCCGGCGCAACACGATAGCCGCCGACCGTCAGCTATTTCCGTCTTGCAGGGCCCAGCTAGGCGGACTTCACTGTTATCGTGCCCTGCATCCACGAATGGAAGGAGCAGTGGTACGTGTACGTCCCTGGCACGGTCAGCGTTATCCCCGTCGACGCGGCCCCCGGCGATATGGTCCCCGTGTCGAAGGCCGCCGGGTCCCCAGGGTCGGACGTGGCAGTGTGCGGTGCGACGTCGGAGTTATTCCAGAAGATCGTGTTGTTCACCCCGACGACCACGACGATGGCGTCTGGAGAGAACCCGTAGGTGGTCTTCTGGCCCTGGGTGTAACCAGTGGGGATCGAGGAGGCGGCGTTGGGGATGGTCACGTTGACGTAGTGGCCGGGGGTCAACGTCCCGCTGGAAGTCGAAACTGACGCGCTGCTGGTGGAATACAGCTGCGGCGCGACGCCCACCTGAAAGTAACCCACTACCCCCACCGCAGCAATCACAAGTACTGAGATGACGATGCCCGCCAGCCTCGTGCTCTTAACGGAGCCGCTCAAGAACGCTTGCGACGGCGCACCCTTGGCGCTCCCTATAAAATCCTTGGGAGGGTGACTCGGCCTCTCGTTGAACCAAAGTTATATGCGACTCCCTCAACCCTCGCGCTGAGAATTGGATGGTGGAGGACGAAAAGAGCAATCCTTCCTCCAGTAGCACGGCCTCCGGGGACGAAAAAAAGGTCCCGCAGCCTTCGCCTGCGCCTCCGACGCCCCCTGCAGCCCCTGCCGCGGCCTCGGGACAGCCCCTGCGTCCGGTTCCTCAGCCCCTAGTCAGGCCGGTCCCCACTCCCCCTCTCCCCCCTTCGGCCCCGCCCAGGAACGCCGGCAGGAGGACCTTCTTCAAGCTGATAGTTGCCCTGGGCGCCGTCCTCACTCTCATCCCCTTCGTACCGTGGGGGGACTACCTTTCGCACTCCGTGGGAAGCACCGGGGCCGCCCTCCGCCAGAAGGTCGTCATCGACAACAACACGAAGTACGGGTCGGCTGCCGGGCAGCCGGTGAACGTCAACGACCTCTCGACTTTCCCCCCGGATACCCACTGGGTGATCACCTACCCCTCTTCGGGGAACTCGACCCAGGACGCGCAGAACCCAGACACCTTCGTGAAGTTCGAGCTCATACGCCTCCCGGCCGGGGAGCTCGGAGGGGACCAGGCAGAGGCAACCGCCTTCGTCGCCTTCAGCAAGGTGTGCGTCCACCTCTGGTGCAGCCCCAACTACAACCCTGCGCAGGGACATGAGGATTACGAGTGCCCCTGCCACGGGAGCATCTACGAGATCCCGGACGGCAAGGCCGTGGCGGGCCCCGCGTCCGAGCAGCCCCCGCCGACAAACGCCATACCGATGCTCACGCTCACCGCCGACTCGACAGGGCAGCTCTACATCGAGCCCCCCGTCTGGGACGTGGAGCACAACGGCGTGATAGGCTACGGCAGGGACTATCTTAGCTACGTGAACTACATCAAGCCTGAAGCTGAGGGGACCGGATCCTAGAATGGCGCAGCAGCAGCCCGAGAGGCGGAACCTGTTCTCGAAGCTCTACCACTGGGCCGTCGACGGCCTCGAGAGGACCGTGTTCATGGGCATTCAGTACACGTTCCCGAAGCGGTTCGTCAGCCCCCTGGGCTACCTGGGGATGCTCACGGGGATCACCTTCCTGATGCTCGGGGTGACGGGAGGGCTGCTGATGTTCTACTACCAGCCGACCCTGACGGGATGCGGCAGCATAACCTGCGCCTTCGAGAGCATCGACCGGATAAACAACGACGTCCCCTTCGGCTGGCTGCTGAGGAGCATCCACTACACGGCGTCGAACGCGATGGTCCTGCTCGCTATCCTCCACATGTACTACCAGTACTTCAGCGGCAGGTTCAAGATCAAGAACGAGGTCCTCTGGGTGACCGGAATCATCCTCGGGATAATCACCGGGGTCGAGGCCTACAGCGGATACGACCTGATCTTCAACCAGAGGGCGGGCCTTGCCATCGAGATCGGGTCCTCCCTGGCCAACGCTTCGCCCGTGATCGGAGGGGGCCTCAGGATAGCCCTGTTCGGGTCCGGTTTCACCGACTTCATCCTGAGACTCTATTCGGTCCACGTGTTCATACTACCGATGGTAATGATAATCCTCGTGTTTATCCACTTCCCGCGCTACCTGGTCCTCGACCTCCCGGTCGTCGCCTCTGTGATGGGGGGCATCCTGATGCTGGGGGCCATCTTCCCCGCGCCCTACGTCCCCCCTGCGTCGGCGTGCATCGCGAACCCGTTCCTCGCCGGATGCCAGTACAACCCTGGCAACCCGACCCTCACGATCCCGGAGTGGTACCTCACGGGGATCTATGCGCTGCTGCGGACGGAGTTCGACAAGTTCGTCATGGGAGGGCTCATGCCCGGCCTGCTGTTCCTCATGGCCCTGGTCATCCCGTTCATCGACACCTCCAAGAAGCTCAACTGGAGGGACAGGCCCTTCTTCACCGCTCTCGGTATCACGAGCATCGCCCAGATACTAATCACGACGGCCTGGGGCTTCTACATCAACCCCGACACGTCGCTCCCGACGCTGCAGAGGCTCCTGGTCCCCCCTGAGCTCTACTTCGCTTCCATGCTGGGGGTGACCGTGATGTCCTTCGCGTGCACCTATGCGGCGCTCCGCTACATCAAGTCCAGGGAGAGGGTAAGAAAGGCGGCGGCCCCGCTCGGCCCCATCCTCACCAGGAAGTGGGTATACGTCGTCTTCCTCGCCCTGATTCTCGGCCAGGTGGCCCTGACCGGGCTCGCGCTTCTCTCCGTATACGGCGGCACCTTCGGCGTCGGCAGCGTGCAGGTGATCTTCCAGGGCGGCCTGCGGAACGTCACCCTGTTCGACGCCGGCGCGGTACTGGTCACGTTCGGGATAATCGTGCACCTTTACAGGTACAGCCAGAACCTCCCCTTCTAGGGGAGCAGGACGTCCGCGGCCATCTCCAGCCACCTGGGCCCGACCTCTCTTACCCTTCGGGCCCGGTACTCGGCGCCCTCAGGCAGAATCCGCCCCAGCTCGGCCGCCAGCCCTCTGGCGGCTTCGTCCTCGTCGGTCCCGAGCAGGTGCCGGTAGTAGTGGATGGTCGAGCCCGGCTTCGCCAGGGAAATGGCGACGGGGAGGAACCTGTCGGCCTGTGAGGGGTGGGGCATCAGTATCCTGTCGAACCTCCTGCGGGTGAGCCTCGGGAGCCGGGCGGCGTCGGCGTTGACGACCTTCACGAGCCCGTCCACCTTGTTTGCCCTGTCGTTCTCCTCGTGCAGCTCGCAGGCGTATGGGTTGAGCTCGCAGCTGAGCACCCTTGCCTTCTTCCGCCTCGCGATCAACACCGAAAACGGCCCGACCCCGGCGAACATGTTGAGGACGGACTCCCCTTGGGCCGCCTCTTCGGAGACCCTCAGCCTCTCGGTCGCGAGCCTGGGAGAGAAGTAGCACCTCGAGACGTCCACCCTGAAGGAGCAGCCGTTCTCCCTGTGGACGGTCAGCGTGCGGTCTTCGCCGGCGAGGTGGCGGAGCTTCCTGAGCCTGAACTCTCCCTCTATCCCGCCCTCCTGCTCGAAGACGCACCTCACGGCCTTCGTCTCCGCAAGTATAGCCCGGGCGACCCTCTTCTTCTCTGCGGCTGGGGCCTCGGGGAGCCTCACTATGGCTATGTCCCCGATGGTGTCGATGCCGGTCGCGATCCGGCCCTGCCCCTCATCCTGCAGCGCCTTCCTAATCAGCCTCGACGCTCTCTTCCCTCTGGGCTGACACGTAGTAGTATGTGCCCTTCGCCTTCTGCTCCCTGTCCAGCTTGCTCCCGGGCTTGTTCACCCTGGGCCTCCCGCTGGTAATGTCTCGCCTGTAGGTCAACCCGACCTCCTTCAGGAAGGCGTTCATCCCGCCCTCCTTCTGCATCGGCGCCGTCGCCTTCCCCTTCACCCCCGGGACCCCTTCGAAGACCATCAGCCGGTCGGATATTATGTCGACCACCTGCAGGTCGTGGTCGATGATGACCGCCGCCTTGCCCCTCGCCTTCACGAGCCTGTTGATGGCCCTGGCGACGACGAACCTGTCCTCGACGTCGAGGAAGGCCGACGGCTCGTCAAGGGCGTAGACGTCCGCCTCCCTGGCCATGGTCGCGATTATGGCCACCTTCTGCAGCTCGCCTCCGCTGATGTCCTTCATGCTCCTGGGGAGGAGCTTCTCCATCCGCAGCGGCACCGCCAGCGCGTCCTGGAGGACGGGGTCGTCGTACTTCGTCCCAAGAGAAGTCAGGAAGAAGTCCCCCACGGTCCCGTCGAAGCCGGAGGAGAGGTACTGGGGCTTGTAGGCCACCTTGGCGTCGGCCGAGACGCTTCCCTTCTCGGGCTTCTCTTCCCCGGCGATGATCTTTAGGAAGGTCGTCTTCCCGAGGGCGTTCGCCCCCACGACTCCGACGATGGTGCCCTCGTTGATCTCCCCTCCCGAGACGGCCAGGGTGAACTCCGGGTAGGCCTTGGCCAGGTCCGTGTACCTGGCGACGACCTCCTCGCTCTCCACGGTCTCAAAGGTCGTCCTCTGGCCGAAGGACACCGCGTGGTCCCTGAACCTGACGTTCTCCTGAGGGAGGTACCCGTCGAGAAGGGCGTTGATGCCCGTCCGGGAAGCGTAGAGCCCCGAGACTATCCCATAGGCCCCCGGCTCGCCGTAGATTATCTGCACGTAGTCGGCGACGTAGTCGAGGAAGGCTATGTCGTGCTCCACCACGAGCACGGCCCTCCCTCCCTCCGCCAGCCCTCGCACCAGCCTCGAGACTGCGAGCCTCTGGTAGACATCGTTGTAGGAGGACGGCTCGTCGAAGAGGTAGAGGTCGGCGTCCTTGAGGGAGGCGGCCGCCACCGCTACCCTCTGCAGCTCTCCGCCGCTGAGGTCTGGGACCTTCTTCCCCAGGCACTCGCCGAGGCTGAGCTCTTCCACCGCTTCCTTCAGCTTCCCGGTCTCGTTCATCTGCTCCAGCATCGACTCGGTGGTACCGGTCCAGATCTCCGGGAGCCGGTAGACGGCCTGGGGCTTCAGCGAGGCCTTCATCTCGCCGTCGGCGATCCTTTCGAAGTGCTCCTTCATCTCGCGGCCGCTCAGGTAAGCCAGGAACTTCTCCCAGGTCGGCTCGCCCTCGTAGTCCCCAAGGTTGGGGACGAGCGACCCGGCCAGGATCTTGAGCGCCGTGGACTTCCCGATGCCGTTCCTCCCCACGAGGCCGACCACCTGCCCCCTCCTGACCGTCGGGATCCTGAAGAGGCGGAAGGCGTTCACCCCGTACTGGTGGATCTTGTCGGTCTTCAGCTCCTCGCTCAGGTTAAGGATGTCTATGGCGTCGAAGGGGCAGACCTTCACGCAGATGCCGCACCCTATGCAGAGCTCCTCCGAGATGAGGGCCCGCTTGTCCTCCCCCAGGACGATGCACTCTCGGCCGTTGATGTTGACCGGGCACTCCTTGATGCACTCCAGGCCGCACTTCTTCGACTGGCACAGCTCGGAGTCCACCACCGCGACCCTGTGGACCATCCCTCAGACTCGCTTCTCCTTCAGGCGCCTCGGGATGGGGCAGAACGAGCAGATGCTGGGGTCCCCGTCGAGGCCGAGGCTCTCGCAGCTGTGCCTGGTCCTCATCTCCTCCCAGACCATGTCGTCCGAATCCACTCCGGACAGGTGGATGGCCTCATGCTCCCTTATGACCGGAAGGAGCCTGCACCTCACGCAGATCGGCTTCACGAACGCCAGGGGACGCGCGCCGTTGACCATCATGACCGCTCCGGCGCCCCCGAGCAGCCAGACCACGGCCGCGGCGCCGAAGACCCCGATGGCGGCGTAGAATGCCCAGGCGATCGCGAGGCTCCCGGCCACGACCGCAGCGCCGACGGCGACGCCCAGCCTCCCCCCTTCGAAGGTGACAGCCCGGGTCTCCACTGGGAGCGAGGAGACGAGGAGAGCGGGGACGAGCAGCCTGAGGGGGGTAGACAGGGTCACCACCTTCATGCTCCCATCCACCCCTTCCCACCCCTTGGCCTTCACTGGAATCCTGAGCTGACCGGTGGCCGCCAAGCTATCTACTCTTCGAAGGCGGCCTTGGCTTGGCTGGCCTCGTGCGGGCCTCCACCCTGTCCTTCAGGGCCTGGAGCCCCTCGGACATCGGGCCCGACATGTTAAGGACGAGCGGTGTTATCGAGATCCTCTTCGCGGAAAGCACGGCGTCCGCGTCCGTGTTCTGCGGGAAGCTGGCGAGCCTCTCGCCGAAGAGCCAGTAGTACGGCCTCCCCCTAGGGTCCTTCCTCACTATGACCTTGTCAGTGTACTTCCTCCTTGCGACCTGGGTCAGTGAAATCTCCGTGGACTGGTCCATCCCCGAAGGGAAGTTCACGTTCAGGAGCTCGGTGTCCGGGGGCATCCCGTGCTCCAGGACGTCCCTGACGATTTCGCCCGCGACCCCGGCCGCCCTGCTGAAGTTAGGCTGGTCGTACTCGAGGGCAAAGATCGCCTCCTCGGCCACCTCCATGGAGAAGGCCATGGCGGGGATGCCGGTTATCGCCGCCTCGAGCGCTGCCGCGACCGTCCCCGAAGCCAGGATGTCCTGGAAGCTGTTGTTGTCGCCGATGTTTATCCCGGAGGCGACGAGGTCCGGCCGCCGGGGGAGAATCTTGTTCACCCCGATCATGACGCAGTCCCCCGGGCTCCCCGACACTGCGTAGCAGTCGAACTCGCCCCTCTGCACCCTGCCCACCCTGAGCGGCTTGTGAAAGGTGAGCGACAGGGCGGTCGCGCTCTGGGGCTGCTCGGGGGCGACCACGATGACTTCCGCGTGCCTGGAAATGGCCCTGGCCAGCTCGATGAGCCCGTTGCTCTGGACGCTGTCGTCGTTCGTCACCATCACGAGCTTCCTATTTTTCGACACTCCGCCTCGCCTTCGCCAGCGCTCTCGCTATAGACCTTCTGGGGTCGCCGACCTTGTGGGTCCTCCCCAACTCTCTCTCTGCCTCCTCGAGCGTCTCCTCGGTGAACGCGGTCTGCACCACGAGGCGGTCCTCGTCCCCCAGCCCGAGCGCGTCGATCAGGCCGTCGAGCCTCTCCTCGTGCTCCGCAAGCTCAGCTATGGACCTCCCGAGCTTCCTGGCCTGCTCCCTGACCCTCCTCTTCTGGACCAGCGCGTCCTCGGCAATCCGCTCGAGGTCACCAATGGGGTCGCTCCCCTCGTACCTAATCGGCTTCCTGGCGCTCAGGCTGACCACCGTCAGCCCCTCGAGCGAGAAGTCCCCGATGCGGAACCCCTTCATGGCGTAGAGCTTCCTCGCTGAGAGACCCCTCCCCGACACCTTCCGCTTCTCGAGGACCCCTAGGCGGTCCAGCTTCTCAAGGTGCTTCAGGACCGCCTGCACCGAGACCCCTGTTTTCGCCGCAAGCTCGCCCAGAGTCCTTGGCCTCGCCGACATCATGTCCGCTATCTTCAGTCTTGAACGGGATGAAAGAATCTCCGACGCGACCTCCGCCGACATGGGCCCTGCCGAGCCCAAAGGTTTATAAAAGCTTTAACCAGAGGGTCATTAACAAGTGGTTAAAGATATGAGCGACGACCCGAGAAAATACCTGAGAGACACCCTCGACGAGCTGGACAAGTACTTCGAGGAGATGGAGAGGGACATCCAGGAGGCTGTCAGAAAAGGGCTCACCGGGTCCCGGAGGTCATTCAGCCCCTTCATGGCAGGGTTCTCGTTCAACCTCGGCCCCGAGGGCAAGCCGGCGATCCAATACTTCGGCAACACCCCCTCGATAGCGGACGGCTACAGGTCACCGCTGACCGAGCAGGTGGTCGACGAGAAGAACGGAGTCCTGAGACTGATACTCGACATGCCGGGGGTGGAAAAAAGCGACATCGACCTATCTGTGGCGGAGGACAGGGTCGTGGTCAAGGCGGAGCGGGGGGAGAGGAGGTACAAGGCAGAGATCGGCCTGAGGGGCGAGGTGGAGCCGGAAAGCGGCAAGGGTGAATACAAGAACGGAGTTTTGGAAATCTCGTTTTCATTAAGGGACAAGGCTAATAAGGGCTACAGGAGGGTTGACATTGTCTGAGAGGGGATCCGGCGTGAGCCAGCAGCAAGTCCAACTCAAGGTTCTGGAAGCTTATACCCGTGATGTGGGCCGCGGCGTAGCTCGCATAGACTACGACGCGATGGATTCCCTGGACGCTTCGACCGGGGACGTTATAGAGATCAAAGGGAAGAGGCGCACGGTGGCGAAGTGCCTCCCTCTGTACCCGTCCGACGAAGGGCGAGGGATCGTCAGAATCGACGGCCTCATCAGGAACAACGCCGGCGTGGCGATCGGAGACGTCGTCACGGTCAAGAAGGTGAAGGCGCCGCCTGCGGAGAAGGTGGTAGTGGCCCCGCTCGAAGCGGTGCCCCCCATCGACGAAAGGTACCTGGCCGACGCCTTGGAAAGCGTGCCCGTTACGAAGGGCGACAACATCATGATTCCATACTTCGGAGGGAGGCTTACCTTCCAGGTCGTCGGAGTCAGCCCCGCTGCCGACGCCGCGCTGATCACCCAGAGGACGGTCTTCGTGATCTCCGAGAAGGGGGAGGCGCTTAGGGGAGTCCCCCAGGTCACCTACGAGGACATCGGGGGCCTGAAGGACGAGATTCAGAAGGTGAGGGAGATGATCGAGCTCCCCCTGAGGCACCCCGAGATCTTCGAGAAGCTCGGCGTCGAGGCCCCCAAGGGGGTGCTCCTTTACGGGCCGCCCGGAACAGGGAAGACGCTGCTGGCGAAGGCGGTGGCCACCGAGAGCAACGCCCACTTCATCCCCATAAGCGGCCCCGAGATAATGAGCAAGTTCTACGGCGAGTCGGAGGCCAGGCTGCGGGAGATCTTCAAGGAGGCCAAGGAGAAGGCGCCGACGATAATATTCATCGACGAGATCGACTCCATCGCCCCGAAGAGAGAGGAGGTCACGGGCGAGGTCGAGCGCAGAGTCGTGAGCCAGCTGCTGTCGCTGATGGACGGACTGGAGGCCAGGGGGAAGGTCATAGTCATAGCGGCGACCAACAGGCCCAACGCCATCGACCCCGCGCTCAGAAGGCCGGGGAGGTTCGACAGAGAAATCGAGATCAAGGTCCCGTCCAAGGCGGGCCGGCTCGAGATTCTCCAGATACACACGCGGCACATGCCTCTCGCCCAGAGCACCGGGAACGCGAGGCACGTCACCGCCGACAAGGAGGTCGACCTGGGCAAACTCGCCTCGGTGACGCACGGCTTCGTGGGCGCCGACCTCGAGTACCTCTGCAAGGAGGCGGCGATGAAGACCCTGCGGAGGAACCTGCCGGAGATCAAGCTGGAGGAGGACAGGCTG